>Ga0265301_10001279_pt1 | contig 33736 bp, 48 predicted proteins | sample AusTroGonzalo_MG_2_FD_193488 | JGI IMG/M metagenome (GOLD analysis project Ga0265301, IMG submission 193488) | Bovine rumen microbial communities from tropical cattle in Woodstock, Queensland, Australia - Gonzalo_04 | ecosystem: Host-associated > Mammals > Digestive system > Stomach > Rumen ... | reverse complement strand
CTTGCTTACAAGGCAAGCGCAATCGACCACTATGCGATCGGGCCATTTAATTGGTGGGCTTACTGGGATTTGAACCCAGGTCTGCATGATTAAGAGTCATGTATTCTACCGCTGAACTATAAACCCATAAGTGGTGCGCCTGATGGGATTCGAACCCACGCTCTTACGGATTAAAAGTCCGCTGTTTTACCATTTAAACTACAGGCACATATTTCGTTTTCGTACTTTTGACTTTCGTTTCATTTTAACCTTTCCTCAAACTTTCTAAAAATTTTGTTCTCTCAATGGCGGCGCGAACCGCTTCGCGCACTCTAATGTCCATCTCTCTATCTTCATCGGACAGAACTGAATTTACCTCTTCGGGGTAAACTACGTTGATAACCATTCCGTTTTCTAACTTTACAGTCTTCATTTGTTTTCCCCTTTCATTTTACATATATATTATATATGTATTTTAAGAAAATTTCAAATTTTTAATGTGGAGAGCAAGGACAGATTCGAACTGTCGAATAATAAGGTTGCAACTTACCCCCTTAGACCACTCGGGCACTTGCTCATAGACCATACTTTTTGATTGTGATGTATAAGGCATCATTAGAACCATTATTTGAAATACTTACTATTTCATAACAAATAGGATCCTCTTCGGTTTCTTCGTCTATGTAAACGTCAACATTATCAAGTCCCCTAGAGGGCATATTTTTAATAATTGCTTCAAGAAATTCTCTTGCGTCCATGTTGTTGTCCTTTCTTTATAAAAGTTGGTACTTTATTCTTAGATCATACTTTTTTATTGTATGGAAAAGCAGAGCCAGCCGATTCTAAATCTAGAATATTTTGAATTTGTGGAATTGGCCGTTACGATAGGTACCGACTGGATGCTATTGGTGGAGATAATGGGACTCGAACCCACGACCCTCTGCTTGCAGGGCAGATGCTCTCCCAAACTGAGCTATATCCCCATATATGAGGGTTGGCGTCTCTTTGAACCCACAATTTCAACTGAAGACTCTCCAGATGCTCGCGCCTCGGCATTTTAGGTGGTAGGAATGGTGAGAATCGAACTCACGACCTTGCGCTTATCAGACGCACGCTCTAGACCGACTGAGCTACACTCCTATATATAAGTGGGGGGTTGTAAGAGAGTTGAACTCTTTCTTGCAGTGCCACAAACTGCCGTGCTGGCCGCCACACCAACAACCCCACGCGTCCTGGTTTCAATTTAACGTGTAAACCAGGAAACCCCACGGGAACATATGTAGGTCATGACTCCCACTTTTGTTATGGACAAAGTTACCTTCTGCCCTCTGGTGCCCGCACTAGGGTTCGAACCTAGGACCTACTGCTTGTAAGGCAGTCGCTCATCCCAGCTGAGCTATACGGACATTTATGTTACTAGACAGGCGCGATGGTATTCCGCGCAACCCGTTTATTGTCATTTATATTGCTGTCTAGTAACAGACTTTGTACAAAGGTCGCCTACATTCTCGAGCATATAGACTTGCATCTCTCTAGCGTTGCCAAACTACCCTCGCATCTTTATGTTCCCCGAATAGGCGGGAACTGGCGGGAAGGGAGAATTACGATATCTCGACCTCACGGTTAACAGCCGCGCGCTCTGCCTCTGAGCTACCAACCCATATCACAAGTTCTTTAATCCTCTACTTGTAAAAGAGGGGCTTATTTTCAAGAGCCACTCGCCATTATCGTGTTGGTCACGTTTGGTGAAGAGAGAGGGACTTGAACCCCCAGAGCCAAAGCACCTGGTCTACAGCCAGGCCCGCTACCAATTACGGTCTACCTCTCCATATGCTGGAGCCGCATATGGGAATTGAACCCACATTATCTGGTTGGAAGCCAGGTGTGCTACCATTACACCAATGCGACATTTGCGTGAGGCCCAACCCTCACAGGCAGAGGTATATCCCCTGGAGTTCCGCTTGTTCAATTTATAAAGCGCAGATATAGCGTGGGTGGACCCGCAGGCCCAATGCGCTTGGCGCAGCCGACACGACTCGAACGTGCACTACCTTTACAGGTAGGAAAGCTTAGCAGGCTTTTGAGATACCTTTACTCCACGACTGCATTGGATCGGTTTCTTTTTATAGTGTTGAATCTTTCTATTCTCAGCGATACACGCCTCCGCAAACATTCACTATTGGCGATGAGGAGAGGTGTCGATCCCCATACCATCCCTGGTACCACTAGTTTTCAAGACTAGGTTTAGCGCCGGCTAAATTTCCCCACCATTATTCAATTATCAATACCTAATTTATAGGTGGTTGAGGAAGTAGGATTTGAACCTACATACTTGGTTCCAGAGGCCAAGGTCCTACCATTGAACGATTCCTCATGGTACCGGACAAGGGACTTGAACCCTTACGCCTTCCGACACTTGATCCTAAGTCAAGCGTGTCTGCCATTCCACCAGTCCGGCATTTCTCACTTCTTTATGTATATATTATATACCTATTTTAAGAATTTTTCAACTTTTCTTTTTTGCTTACTTGGCGCGGACCTCATAAAAGTTAATGATTACCACCACATCGCCGGTGCAACAACAGCCCAAATCTCAAGAACTTCTTTCCACTTATCCCAATCAAGGTCATTGATTTCATTTTTGTCTGAAGCGCGAATGAGATAAATCATTCTTTCGATAAGTTCCTTTTGGGTATATTCCTTACCTCGAAACTCAAACTTACGAAACTCAAGGTCAATTATCTTTCCGGCTTCCTTCAGGTATACGGGAAGTCTTTCCCCAAGCCATCGAAAGAAAGCATAATCAAGATCCCAACAGTCACGGCTGATTTTTCTCTTTTTAATTGTGTTGTGCTTCATAGAAATTCTCCTTTCAAGTGGCGGGCCCGCAAGGACTTGAACCCTGACAAACAGTTTTGGAGACTGTCGTGCTACCATTACACTATGGACCCATTGGTACCTCGGAATGGATTTGAACCATTGACGAAGCGGGTATGAGCCGAACGTTCTTACCAGGCTGAACTACCGAGGCATATTTGGTACTCCCGGCGGGACTCAAACCCACAACAATTCGGTTCGTAGCCGAGTAGTCTTTCAGTTGGCTTACGGGAGCATATCTCACTTTTATACATATATTATATATAAAAGTGATTAAATTTTCAAATTTCTACTTACTAATTCTATCAGCAATACAACTAGAAACAAAAGCTTCTGGCTTAACCTCACACTCATATCCACAAGCATTGATCCAACCAACGAGCATAGGGATTAACTCTTTTGTCTTACCCTTCTCACTCCAGCCAGCGTCAACGTGAATTGAGATGCAACAGCTGTTTCTCAACTCTTCATATTCATCTTGCTCTAGCATTTCAACAAGATGGTTTGTCAACTCCAAGCTGCGCTGAGTTTCCTCTGTTAACTTGGCGCGGACGTCATCAATTCTTTTGATGTATGAGGTCTCATAAAAGTAGATACCACCATGTCCGGCGCAAATAACCGCAATTACTGATACAATTTTTGTCTTGTCAAAGTTCTGTGAGTCTGTACCAACTGTAATCTGAAGTGGTACATCATATACTTTCATTCTATCAAAATAGTCTTTAATTTTTCCTGGAATTTGATCCAACCTCAAATTTCCATAAGTCGCACTATGAAACATTTCCTTTTACTTCCTTCCGTATTTGTGGTGACCCCAGCAGGGCTCGAACCCGCATTTGTACGCTTTAGAAGAGCGTTGCCAATCCAGTTTGACTATGGGGCCAAATATAAAAAAGGGAGCCTTTCTTTGCTCCCTCGAAACTCTAGTCCTCTATCGTTACCTTAGATGGCATCCGCGCCATCTTCACCAGAACCAAAAAGGTTAAGTCTGAAGAGCATCGCTTCATCATCTAAATCGGAGCAATAAATTTTAGCATTTACGATCTTCCCGCCCCAAATAAGCGGCATGATACCTGTAAGCTGACTGAGCTTCGAGCGTAGATTAAATCTGTCACCTTCTTCTGTAATGAGATATACCTCTCCCTTACAATTATCCAGCGCCTTGACAAATTCATGGACATCTACGTTGTTCATTTCGAACTGTTTCATCTTATTTCTCCTTAAATAGTATCTGGTCATTGTTTAACCTGGTACAATAACCAAAACCTTTATAGACTCCAAACAATAAGTAAAGAGTTGATACAGACTCTGGAGTTATCCATCCGCGCGACGTGGACGCATCTGTATTGGCGGACATACCTATGACATGGCCGTGTCATAAGTTAGAAAAGATTAGAAACCTGAGAACTTCGGTTACTATACTACCATTACTACCGTTAGGACGATAGAGCTCACACTCCCTGTTAAGAAGTAGATAGCATTGGCATAGATTTTGAGAAAATCTACAAACACTTACAACGACCTTCGTAAGTTTCCTTTCCACACGTTCTGCCTTGCGGGCTTCATAGGTTGCAGCCTATTAGAGTCGTATGTAGTTGTACTGTCATCACGCTTCACCTTGCGAGTTCCGCGCACCACCGTATTTCAGATGGACAAGCCAATTTTAAAAGTCGTTGTCCGAGACACTTTTGCTTTTTAACATTAACGACGATGCCAAAAATCGCTGCCTTTCCAATCGGCCACTCTCCCATGTGGTGGGAGAGGTTGGATTCGAACCAACATTGTCTTTTTTTGCTTAGCGACGGGGTCTCGGTTTTTGCTCCCTACCTTTTGAGTAGGGTCCACAAACCGCCACTATGCTTTCCTTGCTAGGTACTTGCTATCCATATAATAACCGGCTTTTCAGCTTAGACTATTATATTTCTTAAAAGCAACACTTGTTCTTGCGGAACTCGCATCACAGATCAATTCGCTTAATCTACTATTTCTAGTCCGTCCACCTAGGACTGGATGGCAGCAAGCCCATGCCTACAGGCAATCGCCCTTTCGGTTTAGGAGTGCTTGCTAAAGCGATATTGGTTTTCCGATGAGCACTTAAACCCGAAGGTTTAAATGTCGATAGTCGCCGCCGCAACTACCTTTATCCCTGTTACCAGGTTTATCTAACGGCCCGAAACCGACCGTATCTTGTGAGGTACTACTAAGTAGAAACCTCATTCAATAACTCTACAATTTTGTGGCTTTCTTTTCTCAACCACTTTATATAAATATTATACCGAAAATTTAACTTTTTTTCAAATTTTCACGATCGTTGAAGAATAAAGCTAAAAATTTATCTTCTGTGAAATTTGGAACTGTTCCAACCCAGCCATAAAACTCTTTTGAAAGTCCATTAAATATGCTATCAAATCTCGGTGAGAAACCATAGCGTTCTTCTGCGGTAAACTTACCGTCATAGACTTCTATCATTTCTGACTGTTCTGCATCGAGGATCTCGCGCAGAGCTTCTACTACTTCGCTAAAAGTCTGCGGATCAACCTCTTCATCAAAGATGCAATACTCTTTTCCAGACTCACCACTACAGAAAAGACAATGACTTGAATTTTCCATAAAGCCGCAGAAATAACTATCTACGAGGTTTTTTGACTGGTAAATGAATTTGCAGTCTTTCAGATTTTCAGAAAGAAACACATTCTCACACCAGTCTATTTGACTACTGCGTGTGACTCTTTCTGAGGTCGAAACGTACTCACTATCAAGTACAATATCTGAGTCCTTAACTTCTTTGCTGCGCGCGACCTCATTAGAATTAACGATGCCGTTGCTTCTAAATACAAAACTACTATCGGTAACACCAGTAGAGTTTCTTACATTAGAACTGCCTTTCACAAAGAAGGACTTCATAAGATTTGAACTTTCCTCAACGCCCTGGCTTTGCCAGATGTTTGTTGAGCTATCATCAATCTTACATCTAATATTATACTTTAAATTTTCATTTTCGTCAAATTTTAAGTATTTACGCAAGAAGTATAAAAATTCTATTGGCGCATCCTCTCTATCAAGGATTTCTATGAGGTCCGCGCCCTCTAATCCATTCGTATCCATATAACCTATGAATGATGGATCTGCTCCATACTTCTTTAGTAACTCAACTGTTATCTTCATCTCTTTGGAATGGAATACGTGTTATCTCTCCATCTTCCTCCTTATAATTATAAGGGAACTTGCGCTCGTTTATAACATATTCCATTCTCTTATTTAAGAGCTTCATAAACTCAAGAGTAACTTCATTTCTATCAAAGTATGGTGTAACATACTTGGTTTTCTTGCCAACGAGTTCTGCGCCCAGTCTATCACGCGCGTATCTCAAATATTCGGCATAAGATAGATTAAGAAGTCTTGAAATGAATACGACATATGAGCCAGTAGTTCCTTTTGGGAAGAGATCTTTGTCGATATTCATTCGGATAATGTATTTATTTGTGTAGACCGGACTTGTATCCAGACTAAAATACTTTTCCATTAGACTTCAATCTCCTTCCATAATTCTTTTATCTCGTTTACTTCTTCATCTGTTAGTACACACAGAGCGCCCCAGTCATCAACTCTAAAGATAGAAGGATCAAAATCTGGAAGCGGTCTATCAAATCTTTTAATATCTTCTTCGTTTACAGGTACATAGTCTTTTATTACATATTTCTTAACTGTTGCAGGGCTAAAACCAGTCTTTCTAGCGACTGCCGCATATGTGCGAAGCTCTGCATATAGCTTATTTATTTCTTGTATATCCTTTTGTGTAATTACTCTCATGTCTATTTCTCCCTACTTTCTACTTATAGTATATCACATTTCTGCGCGAAATTCAAATTTTCTCCTATATAATACCTATAAAAAAAGATACGCGCGTGCGCGCGTACCTCAAAATTTTAGAAAATTCAAATTATAGTTTTTTAGTGTACTTGAGGCTAATCCAGCCTACTCCAGACTTGAGCTTACCCCATGTCTGATTACGATCATCCTTCGCTTCATCAACAATAGTGTAGATGCCGCCCTTATCCTGGATGATACCATTTACCTTGTAGTTGAGGCCCGGGCCTGCGCGGTAATTCAACGCTTCCGCGGTAATCTTAACTTCGTAAGGCTTAAATGCCGGTGTTGGAGCCGGTGTAGGTGCCGGAGCTGGAGCTGGCTGAGGAGCCGGTTCTGCTTCATACTTAACGAAGTCAGAAGGAAGTCTTCCCCAACTTACCCACGGTCTTTCATCAACTCTGGTCTTTACAACACCATAGTCATGGCCGCGAGCCTCGATAACCCAGCCACCGCCAACGTAAACGCCAACATGGTGGTCTTTCCAAACAATCAACCCCTTTACATCTGGGATCGCTTTAATGCTTCCGGTTTCCACGCATTTACCAATCAGTCCATTTGCACTTACGTCCTGTGTAGAATTATACTTCGGAGTTGCATTAGGATCTCCATTTGACCATACTGCGCCTTTGATAAGACCTACGCAGTCATGGACTCTCTGACCATACTGGTCAGTAAATTTAACTTTATACTTGCTCTGGTTGTAGTAATCCGGATACTGCTTCTTCTTCTCCTTTAGGAGCTGTGGAGAAGCGGTTTGGCCGAATGTTCCATACCAGTAAGGACGACCAAGCTGACCTTCAGCATACGCAACAAGCTGTTTATTTGTAATAGCCATTATTCTTCCTCCACTTCCAAACTTTTATTGTATTTAACTGTAGTAATACGAAGAATTGCACCAAGGAAAGCATCAACAGCTGTAATGGTTCCAACTACCTGTTCGCCACAAGGAAGTCCCCAAATCCCAGCAAGAGCAAAATAAAGAGTACCGATTGCTGGTAAAACGATCTGTGCAATATACTTCAAAACGTCATAAACCTTATTGGACATTTCTCATTCCTCCTTTTTCTCAAATTTGGGATATATACCATATCTCTATTTATAAGTAAAAAAATCTAGCTCCCAGTCCAAAAATTTGAAACTTTTATGAAAATGTGGTATAATAAATTCATAAAAGCAAAAGGAGAATTTATATATAATGGAAGATTTAGAAAGAAAGATGGATGGTTTAGCGTTCGCGCTATCATCAAACTTCTATACGCTTGCTAAAGAAGATAAGGAAATGTATCTATTTAATTTTAATAGAAAAGATTCACGTCATTGGGCGGCGATTCATATTGCATCTATTATCAGAGATACGATCGGATTAAAGCTCTATGTAAATTGCTCTTTGATTGATTATCTTTGGATTAAGTGGAAGTTTAAAGCTATCAAAAAAGTTAAGAGAACAAAGAAAGCAAACATTGATATTGAGCAAGAACTTAGTAATCTTGAAAATGCAAATAATGTGAAAGGAATTTTTTCAGATATTTATCGTTACTATTATAGCTATGCAGATAGAAAGTAAGTGAGAAATGTGACACCTTTAGAAATTATTATTACAATTTTACTGGTTGGCGTTGTACTACTGATTCTTGAATTAGTTGATAGGCGCGCCAATCCATAAGGAGTAAATATGGTCGATATTATCATACCTACTTACAAAGCGCGGGAGACTTTACCAGCCGCGCTAGATTCATTGGTCGCGCAAACAAAGAAGATGTTTATTGTGACTATCGTACAGGATTGTGACGGAGAGGACTACACCGATATTGTAAAGGAATATCGTAGACGTGGCCTTCAAGTTAGACTTATCCAAACAGAAAAGAATGGAGGACCAGGCGCCGCTCGTCAACTTGGTATGGACTCAGACAAGTTGAGCGAGTTTTTTATGTTCATGGATGCGGATGATATTCTAAATCCAAGAGCGGTTGAAATCCTCTCAAGAGAAATCAAACTTCATAATGCTGATTTAGCGACTTCAGACTTTTTGGTAAATGAGAAGGCTGATGTACCGAGTTATATGAGTGTTGATACTACACCTTGTACTTGGTGTCATGGAAAAATTTATCGCGCGAAGTATTTGCGTGATAATAATATTCGCTTCTTCCCAGGGCTTAGGCTTAATGAGGACTCTTATTTTAATTTAGTTGCAACAAACTGCACCAAGAAGAGAATTAAAATCCACGAAGTTACTTATATTTGGAACCAGCAGAATAATTCTTTGACGCATAAAGATGGGATTATTGGTTTTCACGTGAAGAGTTGGGAACAATATATCTTTAGTCAGGTTCAAGGCTTAATTGATATTGTGGAGAGGAACGGCGAAATTGATCCAGCTCTTGTAGCAGCGACTTTGATAAATGTTTATACACACCATATGAAGGCTTTGTGTAGTAATGTAGCGCCGCTCTGTAAGGTAGAAGATTTCAAAGATGCGAGTGAAGAACTTAAAAGATTGAGCGAATGTCCAGAAGTCGCAGCTGCTTTGAAGTCTAAGGAATTTTGGGGTTATCTTTGCGATAATTTAAAGGCTAGTGAAATGTTTGATGGAAATCTCGTATTCTATAAGATGAGATTTTGTGATTGGATGAAAGAATATTTATGGGAGAAGATCGGATGAAAATCTACATAATGAACGGATTTCCGGGGAGTGGAAAAACGACTTTTGAAAAGTGTGTAGGAAACTTGGTTAAACACGTCTCCATTATATCCACTATTGATCCTATTAAAAAGATAGCATATGATTTTGGATGGAATGGAGAAAAGGATGCTAAAGGAAGAAAGCTTCTAGCCGACTTAAAACGTGCGTGGGTTACATATGATGACCAGCCTTTTAGGTATATTGGGTACGAATTAAATGGAATTGATTATGATTATCCCGATTGTGTGGTTTTTATTGACAGTAGAGAGCCGGAAGAAATTAAAGAGCTTTGCGAGAGGTTTGAAGCTAAGTCTGTGCTTATACGGCGCGCGAGCGTAGAAAATAAGGATCAAAGCAACGACTCCGATAAGAATGTTTTGGATTATAATTATGATATTATAATTGAAAACAATGGAGATTTGGGCGATCTCGCACTCGCCGCAGAGAATTTTGTAAAAAAAGAAAAGCTTCCGAAAATAGAAACTCCTTATTACATAAATTTATTTGGAGAAATAGTTAATCCATATGAACCTAAATATATTTATGCAGATCATACGATAGCTCGTGAAGAAAATTATCCGTTTTATTGTATTAAATATTAAGAAAGCCTGGCTTAATGCCAGGCCTTTTTATTCTTCCATTATTTCATCATGTTCACTAGGTTCTACTTCCCATTTACAAATCTCATTATATAAAAGGGTTGCATAACTATTTCCGTGAAAGACTTCTCTATAAATCCGATATGTTTTGTCTACTGTTTTTCTTTCATATAAAGGAACTTTTTTTGTTTTATAATATCGATAATAAACGTTTTTGATGGTGTTTCTACATTGTTGCATGGAAACTTCTTCCAAGCCTCCAAACTTAATCATCATCTGGTTTAATGTGTCCTGTATCTCCTTGATGTCCTTCGACTGCTGTGCGTTCTCTTCGTGAAGAGATAATGTGTTACGTCTGAAAAGTCCAGTGATGAACGCGCGGCCGGTTTTAGAGCAGATGCTCAATAACGTGATGATTGAAATGATGCAGCCCACAATGGCCGCAATGTTCCTAATGACTTCCATCGCCTACCTCCTAAATTTATTCCTTATATATTTAAGTAGGCTTCTCGAAGGCTTCATCGAGATTTTTGATGCGCGCGCCATGTATCATCATTATGGAATTTGGAACGTGCAAGATACTTTTCATCTATGAGGTCTCCAAAATTCTTGATATTGTCGAGATCCCAATATGGAATACAGTAAAGAGGAATATCCATTGAAAGTGCGGCACTTATCTTCATGCGGTCGCGCTCTTGTGCTTTTAAGAAGTCGGATTTCTTTTTGAAGAAGAAAGAGCTATATTCGTAATGTTGTGGTCCATGAAATTCTAGAAGGATATTTTTTTGAGGTAAATAAAAGTCAAAGCGACAGTTCGCTACACGAACTGCCTCTCTGAAGCTCTTCTCACGCTCATAAGAAATACCAGCCGCGCGAAGGATTGATATGATTTTCTTTTCTCCTTGAGATATGTTCATTCAGATTCCTTTTCAGCTCGTGCTTTAGCAAGCTCTTCTTCTGCCATTTTGTATGCCTTTTCAATATTTTCACTTTCAAGGGTAAGTAGAATGACCCAACCGTATGAAGCCAAATAAGCTTCCTTTTTTTCAAAACCAACAATTCTTGGTTCAGAATAATATTCTAATTTATTATCGTTTTCTCCACAATAAAAAGTATAAAGATAATAAACTTTTATTTCTTCAGAAAGACATTCATCAAATGTTTCTCTTGGCTCAATATTCCATTCCTCATAGCAATACTCATCAGAATTTCTATTGTGTAAAGCAACAAATTGCTCTGCCTTTTCATAGCTGAGAAATACGCGCTCAATATGATAATCTGAATATTCGCCTGATGTTACAATATAAACTACCATCTTATTTCTTCCTTTCTGCATCACTAAAAAAATACTTTCTCCAATACTCTGTACAATAAACTATACTCTCTAAGGAAGCACCAATTCTCCATATGAAATTATCACTTTTTGGAAACCAAATAACAAAAAGAACTGTAATAACAGGTATAATGAGTAAGAGGCAAAAGTTAATTTGTCCAAGTTTTTCCATCTTATTTCACCTGATCCATTGTACATTCTTTGGCTGGTTTATCTAATCTCCAGCCGATTGCCTTCGGGTGTCTAATACCCGTAAACTTTCCGTCCTCATCCCTCATTAACTGCATACCACCGACTTCAAGAACCTTTCCTTTGTAGCTCTGCCAATTCTGAAGAACCTCTTCTGTCAGCCCACTAACAGAACCAATAGGAACTACTTTGTTGGCGGCCGCGTTATAAAGTCCAATGATGAGGCTTCCAGCCCAACCATTATAATAGGCTTTTGTGATCGGATCAAGCGGCGCGCCATCATAGAACTCTTTGTAGTGTTCGCCAAAGAGCTTTTCTTTTGTTAGTGTGTTCTCCCAATATTTCCATGTGACGATTTCTTTACCGCCATAGAGACGAGTAGGAGCGTTTGCACCTAGGATAATGACATCGATAGTCTCGCGCAATTCCTGTTTAATTTTGATAGTGAGATGTGCCGGTGTACGCTTGAAGTAAACAGGACAATCTTTACGAGAGATTACAATACCCTCGCGGCCAGTCGCAAGATATTCCTGGAGCTTATTCCAGAGCTCCTCACCTTCGAAATATTCCGCGTACTTTACATAGTCAGATGTATATTCTGTTGAAAGAGATTTGAGCTCTTCAACACGCTTCTCAATCGGAACTTTTGTGTAGTCATGGTTATCAATTGTCATTACATCAAAGATATAGAAGTGAAGAAAATCTCCTTTCTCCTGTCTTGCGATACACTTATCCTTCAAACATCCAAGTAGAGAGGTAATGTTCTTTGAACCCTCTTTACCTGGCAGATAACATTCACTTAAAAGGACAGTTCCATTCGGAAGCTTATCCATAAATTCTTGAAGCTGTGGTACCCATTCAATCTTATTGACTGCTTCACCTTTTACATTCTTACTGCGCGCGATCATAAAACAGTTACCATCCTCGTCTTTGATAAGACGCTGATAGTAACCATCTACTTTGAGGGCACCAATATAGTCGCCGCCAAAAACAGCGGAGCGAGTTTCATTCTTTTTCTTTTCAAGAGAATAAGATGAGGGGAATGACCAATACTTCATGGCCTCCGCATTAACCCAGTCAATTCCATTTACATATCCTTTCATTCTTCTATCTCCCTTGCAAAAATGACAAAACCTCTACCATAGTAACCATTCCCTTCATCGCCATGAATGTCAATGATTTTAATTCGTTCATCTTCAGCAAAGACAAAAATACGAATAATCTCATCATAGGCTCGCTCTATGTGTTCAATTTCTACATCAGTAATAATATTATCACACTTACAAAGCTCATCTAAGTAATAATTACCGCTACTACAACCGCCGCATCCTTCATTTGGAATTATATCTAGCTTTGTTCCATTATCAAGAATTAAACATCCTCCATAATCAGAATCAACTTTGGCTTTTACAATTTTGCGATAAAGAAGTAACTTTCTAAGATTTTCAAGTTTTTCACCATCATAACATTTTCCCAACATTACATTCCCTCCTGCTCCCAAGAAATTTTATATCCATGAGGATACTCATAAACCTCATATCCTCTTTCGGTTAAAAGATAAAGATTTTCTGGAAACAACTCTTCTTCAATAAGAACACTATGTTCTCCGCCCTTCGCTTCTTTTTTAATCGCTCTACAAAGAAAAGCATATTCTGCTTCTAACGCAATCTGTCTTGCTTCTTTTGCTTTAATAAGTTTCATATTCATTCTTTCCTTTCTTTCATATATAAATAGTATAACAAAAATTTCTCAAAAAATCAAATTTAATGATTATCTGAAAACTTGAAATTTCTGTAGAAAAGGAGTATAATAAATAATGTAAGGAGGAGCATATTTATATGTTAATAATAGGTATTATAGTAATAATAGGAATTTTAATAATAAATTTCTTTATAATAAAAGGAATTAAAAAATCGCTTACAGGGCGCGCGCAGCATGAAATTGAAGCATACAGACAAGCTGGTTTTCAAAGAGATCGCGATCAATACCGTGCGCAACTCGAGAACGAATTTAATGCTCAAAAACAATCTTATATAAATGAATTAGTAAATATAAAGAAAGAGACCGAGCAAACAAAACAATTTAATTCAACTCTGCTATCAATGAGAGAAAGAGAAATTGATGGTATTATCGAAGAAAAAAGAAAAGCCAAAGAAGCAGAACTCGAGCATGATATTAGTGATTGGGCAAAATCCGCCCAAGAAGCCGCGAATGAATACCAAAGAGGACTTCGCGCAGAAATGAAGCTAATAACAGATACTACAGAAGAAGAACTTGAAGAAATACGAAAGCAACTAGATGAATATTATAAAAAGCGCGAAGCTATCAATCAACAAATTTTACGGGAGCGCGCCCTCAAAGAAAAACAGGATTTTTATCGTATCCAATTAGATGAACAATCCAAAGAGGATATCGCGCTCTTAAACGATATAAAAACCAGATTAAACAAAACAGATCTCCTTAATAAACTAATCTATGATAACTATATTTCTCGCCCGGCAAAAGAGATGGCAAAAAGAGTCCTTGAAGGAAAGAACCCTAGTGGTATCTATAAAGTTACTAATATAAAAACAAACGAAATCTATATTGGTAAAAGTACAAAAATAGCAGACAGATTTATTAATCACATTAAATCTGCCTGTGGACTAGAAGGAGTAGCTGAATCTCAATTCCAGCGCGCCTTAAAGTTATATGGAATAGATACTTTTACATGGGAATTATTGGAAGAAGTTCCAAAGGAAAATTTGAGCGATGCTGAAAAATATTGGATAGATTTTTACGATACAAAAAATTATGGTTATAACCAACGTATGGGGTAATCATTTTTTAAGACAATTTATATCAAAATTCTACTTAATATTAGAGGTGATAAAATGATTGATATAAATAAACAGAAGCAAATTTTAGAGCTACATGAATTAGGGTTGAGTGGAAGAAAAATTGCAGAAAAAACAGGCATCAGTGTAAATACAGTATATAAATATATAAAAACCGGTATCCAGACTCTTACCCCAGATATCGATATGACGGGTTGGATAATGAAAGAACACGGAGTACCGGATAGTAGATTAACAGTAATTGAATATCTAGGAAAAGATCGTTGGAAATGTAGATGCGAATGTGGAAATATTACTACTCCAAAAGGAGTAAATATTCGTTCTGGCTCAACCAAATCGTGTGGATGCTTACAAAAAGAAACTGTTTCAAAAATGTTTAGCAAGGATTTTGTTGGTAAACGCTTTGGTAAATTAGTAGTTTTAAAATATACTGGAAAAGTTAATATTCATGGAGAAAAACTATACTTATGCCAATGTGACTGTGGAAATAGAACGATAGTTGCAAGTGGAAAGCTTTCAAATGGAGATACAAGTTCTTGCGGATGTTTAGTGTCTAAAGGTGAATCATTAATCAAGAAATGGTTGACAGAACATAATATTATTTTTGAAACACAAAAAACTTTTGATGATTTAAAATTGATAAGGCCCCTTAAATTTGATTTTTATTTACTCGAATATAATATTTTAATAGAATATCAAGGTATTCAACATAGAGATAATAAAAAATTCGGAAGTCAACAAAGAGAAATAACTGATGAGATGAAAAAAATTTATTGTAGGGAAAATTTGATCCCCTTATATGAAATATGGTATAATGAAAATATTGAAGATAAATTAGTTCAAATTTTGAATCAAAGAGAGGGATAAAATGGAATTATCAGAATTACAGAAAAAAATTATTGATGCACCGAGTAATAAATCAGTAGTTTTATCCGCGGCCGCGTCTGGTAAGACAGCCTTGCTTACAGAGAAAGTTCGACAGGTTTTGCGCGCGGGTGTCGACCCCAGACAGATAGCAGTCGTCACTTTTACAAATATGGCAGCAAGCGAAATGCGTCAGCGTCTTGCGAGGACTTGAAAGATGGTTTGTTTATTGGTACAATTCACGCCCTTGCAAACTATATGCTTTCGGTTGGCGGTATTAGTACGCGAAAAATTCTTGATGATGAAAAGTTTGAAAAGCTCTTTGAGATGATTGAAGAAAATCCGACTTGTGTGCGTCATATGGAATGGGTATTTCTTGATGAGGCGCAAGACTCAGATAAATCCCAATTTAAGTTTCTCTTCGAGATGATTAAGCCAGACTTCTTTTTTGTGGTAGGAGATCCGCGCCAAAGTATCTATCAATGGAAGGACGGAGATCCAACCCTAATGATAGACTTATCAAAAGAGCCGGGCGTCCAGCTTTTTGATATGAATGAAAACTATCGTAACGGCCGCAATATTCTTGACTTCGCGCGCCGCATATTATATCCGATTGGAATGGAAGATAGTTCAATTCCTATGCGCCCGATTAGTGGTACGGTTTCCCAACAGGAATATAGTGGTCATGCAATCGTAAACCTAATTAGCGGTCAAGGTAAGCCAGGAGACTGGGCAGTTCTTACACGTACTAACCAAGAAATTTCAACAGTTTCTACTTTCTTGAAGAAAGCAGAAATTCCTTTTGACACCTTTAAGCAGGCAGACCTTTCGCGCGAGGAGCTAACAAAAAGAATGGAAGCCGATACTGTAAAAGTACTGACTATCCACTCTTCAAAAGGTCTTGCATTTGATAATGTAATTGTTGTAGGTGCGCGGTTCCATCCAGATGATGAAAGAAATGTATGTTATGTTGCGGCGACTAGAGCGAGAAATAAGTTGGTTTGGATGAGTTATGCAAAGAAAAAGAAGGGACCACCTAAAGTTAGGGGTTGGGAGTAAAGAAAGAGCGGGTTTTTTAAGCCCGCTCGTTTTTATTTAACCAATTTGCATAGTTCTAATATACACAAAACCAGTGCCATCTATAGTCACGTATACATTATATAAATTATCGCCTACGAAACCATTACTTACACAGAAAAAGGAAAATTCTGCATCACTTTCATCATTATCATACATTGATAAACCACATAGATTCATTTTTAATGTATTATATGAGGCAGAACTCTCCCATTCTATTTGGGTTCCAGCAGGGATAATAAGTCTTACAACCTTACCGGAATTATACGCTGATAAAATTTGAGCATGAGTTTTATCTATAGACGGCTCCCCTCCCTCTTCGCAAGTGTAAGTGATATCGAAATACTCCATACCTCCGCTTCCTCCTTCTTCAATTCCATTTAGTAAGCTTCTCAAAACAGCCGGATTTGTATCCTCTGGACTGTTCATAACATAATCAAAAATTTCATCTTTTGTTGACATTTAAATACCCTCCTCCAATATTAACAAATTTTAAGTCAACCACGTATCAATAGTCAAATGGTCATTAGGTAACGGCAGAATGATAGATGCATATTGGGACCAATACTGAGCTGCTTTATACGCATCTACGCTATCAGCTGGTACATAAAAAGCTACTGGTGGCTTCCGAATTGCTAGATCGCTGCCCATTGTTGGTGGAGTGGTAGCGTATATGTATACGTATTTATTTTCCCAGTCAGCGTCATATCCTGCGAAGCTGCCTTCGCAACTTTCCCAATCAGGACCGATTACAAGATTCGTGAAGGTAATACTTCGGCACATTTGAGAGCCCGCTGTTTTTAGCTTAGGAAATACTACAGTAGTCATTGAAAACCAGCCACCAAACCATGGACTGTTTCCAACTGTCTCAACACTATCCATCTTAAAACCATTGATTCTAGTCTCACGAAATGCATTATGGCCAATAGACTTGCATTTTGAGATATCAAGAGTACGATTAGAAGCACTTTCGCCGCATACATATGCTTGTTTAAATGCTTCTTCCCCAATAGTAACTACGTTAGGAATACTCAATGGTACATTATCAGCCCCACGGCATTGGAAAAATGACTGATAACCAATTGTTTCTACATCGGGGAGACTAATGCTAGTTGCTGTACAGGTAATAAAAGCATAATTTTCGACTGTTTTTACACCACTAAGATTTACTGTACGAATTCGTTGGTTACTATTAAACATACGATCCGGAATAGTCAAAGCGGTTGTTTTATAAGTGCTATCTGTTAGATCAAATGTAGTCTGACTTGCTAAATTAAAAAGATCAGTACCAGCAGAAACATCAACAGTAACAGATGAATACCCGTCAAGACTATCGCTTGAAGCCGTATATGTTCCATTCTCGGTAATGCTCTTTGTACCTACATTTGGTTGTACACCAACTGTAACACTACTGTAGCCATCAGCTTCATCACTAGCCGCGGAATATGTTCCATTCTCGGTAATGTTTTTGCTAATGAGGACTGGCGCATCACCACCACCAGAACCTAGAGCGAGTGAGCCAGCTCTAAAACCAAAACTAACTGCCATTTAACTCACCTCACATCTCATACCAAGTACTGTCATTACCGCAAATGTAAAACTTCTTTGTACCAATAACATAAGCCTTATCGCCAAAGTTAATCTTCTCATTTGCCATCAGAGCTGTGAGATCATCTGCGCCCATAACATACCAAAGTCTATCCTGTACGTTAGCTTTATTATAGGACTGCGCCAATACATAATTTGTCATAATTACCTCCGGAACGTATAAATTTAGCTTTCGCCGCGGTTTGCACCACGTTCTCTAAATATAAGTAGATTTAGAAGAGGGGGTATATGGAAATTTGAAATTTCGTGAAAATTTTAGTATAATATTTATATAAAATAAAAATGGAGTAATAGCGAATGACTCAAGTAAATTATGATGCTAATGATATTCAAACTCTAGGTTTTCGTGAAGCGGTTCGTGCACGTATTGCTATGTATATGGGTAGCGCTGATAACCAGGGTATTCTTCAATGCGCGCGTGAGTTCATTACAAATGGTATCGACGAAGGTACGATGGGCTTTTGCGATAGCATCGGAGTAGAGCTTTTTCCTGGTAATCGTCTCCGTATCACAGATAATGGTCGTGGATGTCCTTTCGGGATTCGCGCGGATGGAACTGAAGCATTGGAAGCAATCTTTACAATGGCTCACTCGGGCGCAAAATTCGATAACAAAGTATTCCAAAATGTAGCTGGTATGAATGGCATCGGTGCAAAGGGCGCCGCACTTTCATCTGATAAATTTGAAGTATGGAGTTATCGTAACCATCAATGCGCATACCTTCGTCTTAATAAAGGTATAAAAGAAGAGTTCAAGGTTACTGATATAAAAGAAGATAGGCACGGTACAGTTATTGAGTTTATTCCTTCACAAGAAGTTTATAATCTCGAACCAATCAACATTAATTTTGAAGAAATTAAAAAGATGTGTCGTAACTGGTCATATCTTTCTAAGGGTATCGCCTTCAAGCTTCATAACCACATCACAAATGAGAAAGTAACATATCTTTCAAAGAATGGTCTTGTTGACTTTATGAAAGATGAGGGCGGTAAGGCTCTTAATAAAACACCTCTCAAAATTGAGTTGAAAGAAAATGGAATTGAAGCCGAAATTGTAATGCAATGGACCAATGAGCGCACAGAGCGTTGGCACGTATTTACAAACGGACTTGAAAATCCGGAAGGTGGCACATCGCTCACCGGTGTAAGAACTGCGCTCACCAATTTCTTTAAGAAGAAGATGAAGAATGAAGCAAGTCCAGATGTATTGCGTAAAGGATTATTCTACGCAGTTAGCTGCAAAGTTCCGAACCCTTCGTTTGCAAATCAAACAAAGACAAAAGTTAATAACCCAGAATTAAGAGGACTTTGTCAACGCGCAACCACGCAGATGTTGGAAGCATTTGAACGCCAGCATAAGCCGGAGTTTGATAAAGTTGTGGATTTATTGACGAGAGAGGTTAAGGCTGATGCGGCCGCAGAGAAGGCGCGCCAGCACGTTCTTAATGCGAATAAAGAGGTTGAAGCAAATCTCAAAAAGAAAGTATTCTCTTCTGATAAGCTCGCAGACGCAGAATATCTTGGAAATGACTCTACGCTTTTAATTTGTGAGGGTAACTCTGCTATGGGATCTATGTCACTCGCGCGCGATCATACAAAATATGGTATTCTTGCTCTTCGTGGTAAGATTATTAACTGTCTTTCTAATGATGAAGAGAAGATTTTTAAGAATGAGGAAATTAAGTTACTAATGTCCGCACTTAATATTTCCTATGGTCATTATGACTCAAAGAAATTGCGCTATGGAAAAGTTGCAATTTGTACGGACGCTGACTCCGATGGATACCATATCGGACTTCTCGTTATGGCAGCGTTCCAGTATCTTGCACCGGAGTTCATTAAAGAAGGACGTCTTTATTGGCTAAGATCTCCTTTGTATATTGTGAAGAATGGTAATAAAGAAACTTATTATTTCAATGACGAAGAGTATAATAAAAACAAATCAACAATTCATGGTGAGGTCAAGAGATGTAAGGGTTTAGGTACACTTGAGCCCGAAGAAGCACATGGTTCTATGTTTACTCCAGAGTTTCAAAGAATGGATAAATTAGAGTGGAGCGAAGAAGCTATTGATCTGCTTATGAATTTAATGGGTGAGGACGTTGAGTTTAGAAAAGACTTTATTATGCAAAACGTTGACTTCTCGCAGATAACAGATTAAAAATTGACTTTTTCAAAAAAATCAATTATAATTATATATGTAAAAAATAATAAAGAGGAAAGCGAATGTCAGAATTAAAACCTGTAGTTGAGCAATCTATGATACAATATAGTGGAGCGGTTCTTCAGAGCCGTGCGCTTATCGATGTACGAGACGGATTAAAGCCGTCTGCACGTCAAATTTTGTATTGTATGGATATGTGTAAATACACACCTGACAAACCTTTTCAGGCTTCAGCAGCGGTTGTTGGCGATGCATTGAAATACTTTTATACGCATGGTGATACATCATGCCTTGGTATTATTATGCGCGCGGGACAGCCGTTTACTATGCGTTACCCGATCGTAGATGTTGGCGGTAACTTTGGTACTTTGAAGGAGTCTGGGAACTGGGCTGCACCGAGATATACAAAAGCACGTCTTTCAAAGCTTTCTAGTAATCTTTTTGAAGATATTAAGAAAGATACAATCGAGGAATGGCGTGATAACTATTCTTATACCGTTCAATATCCAGCAGTCCTTCCTTCAAAAGGTTTTTATAATATTGTAAACGGTACTTCTGGTATTGGTATTGGTATGGCAAGTTCCGTACCACAGTTCAATTTGAAAGAATTAAATAATGCACTTATCTATTTGATTGACCATCCAGAGTGTGAGTTTGAAGAAATTTATTGTGCGCCCGATTTTGCAACTGGCGCGATCCTATATAATGAAGCCGAAGTAAAACTTTCCATGAAGAATGGTACTGGCGCAGCTTGTAAGTTAAGAAGTGTTGTTGAGTTTGATCCAAAGGAAAGATGTTTTGTGGTAACTGAAATTCCTTATGGTATATATACTGATACTATTCGTGAACAACTTGAGAAAATTGTAAATGGAGAAGAAAACCCTGGGATTGATAGATTTAACGATTTGACAGGTAAAGCGCCTCTCATTAAAATCTATCTTTCTAAAAAAGCAAATCCCGATAAGGTTCTGAAGTATCTTTATAAAAATACTTCTCTTCAGTCATACTTCGGCATTAATTTCACAATGCTGGATAATGGACGTTTTCCGCGCGTGTTTACTTGGAAAGAAATGCTCCAGGCGCATATCGATCATGAGAAGATCGTTTATCGTCGTGGTTTTAAATATGACCTGCGCAAGATAGAATATCGTATCCATATTATCGATGGATTACTTATCTGTCTTGCGCGGATTGATGAAGTAGTTGCAGTAATTAAAGGTTCTGCTTCTACAGCGGCGGCCTCATCAGAGTTAATGAAGCAATTCTTGCTCGATGCAGACCAGGTGAAGGCGGTTTTGGATATGAAACTTAGCCGTCTCGCGCATCTCGAAGTCAAGAAACTCGAAGATGAACGTCAACAGCTTCTCAAAGATGCCGAGCATTTAAAAGAAATTTTGGGATCGGAGACTCTCCTTAACGAAGAATTGAAGAAAGGATGGCGTGAAGTTGCCAATAAATTTGGTGATGCGCGCCGCACAAAAATCATCCAGCTCCAAGAGTCTGGTGATGAACCTATTGAGGAAAAGCAACTTTCTCTTTCCTTCACAAACATGGGAGCGGTTTATGTAACCGAAACTTCTACTCTGTACTCCCAGCGTCGTAATGGTGCTGGTACGAAGTTCAAACTCGAAAAGGAAGAATATATTGTGGATAATATCGTTGGTAAGAATACCAGCGAGCTTCTCTTCTTCACAAACAAAGGTAACTTCTACCATAAGTGTATGAGTGAATTTGTTGTGGATGAAAAACAGTATCTTTCTGCCTTTAGTGGGATTGAAGGTGATGAAAAGATTGTGTCCGCCGCCTTGTGCGCGAAGTCTCAAACTGGACATATTATCTTTATCACAAAGAATGGTGTACTCAAAAAGTCAAAGCTTAGCGAGTATAACCTAAAGCGCAATAGTGGCGCCCTTGCAATCAAACTCGACAAGGACGATCAAATTGTATCAATTCTTTTGACTGACAACGATCGTATTGGTATTGCCTCCGAGCAAGGCCAGTTTATTATGATAGAAACAAAAGATATTAATGCTATTGGTCGTGTTGCACGAGGAGTTCAGGGCATTAAACTCAATGATGGGGACTGCGTAGTTGGCGCGCGTGTCATCAGATCTAATGATAGAGAACTTGTGTCTGTATCAGAAGATGGGTACATTAAGCGTACTTCTATTAGTGAGTTCCGTGTTACTGGCCGCGCAACAAAGGGAGTCAAGATTCAGAACACATCAAAGCTCTGTGATTTTCTTCCTATCTCAAATGACAACGATATCCTTGTAGTATCTTCAGCGTCTCAGATTCGCTTGAAGCTTACGGATATTCCGAGTCTGTCCCGTGGCGCACAAGGGGTTAAATCCCTAAAATTACCTGCGGGCGCAAAGGTTATGTGTTTAAGTTCACTATAAGAATTTGAGACCTTCTTGTAAAGACTTGAAAATTTGACCTTCAGTTGAAAATCTGATATAATATTAGTATGAAAGTTAAGAAAGACTTTCAAGTTGGCCGCCCAACTCAAAACAAAACTAAACTATAAAAAATAAAAAGGCGGATAAAAGGAGAAAAAAATGGCAGAAGCAGTAAAACTTACAGAAAAGACCCTCGCAGTATTCAACTACCTCAAGGAGAATGGCGGCTCAGCTAAGACTTCCGATATTATGGAAGGTCTCGGCCTTGACAAGATCGCACAGGTAACTGGTTGCGTTAACTCTCTTGTTAAGAAGGAACTTGCTACTCGTGAGGACGGCGGAAAGACCGAAGATGGCAAGAAGATCACTATCGTTACACTTACTGATGCTGGTGTAAACTTCGTACAGCCGGAAGAGGCTTGAGTCTAATCTCAAAGTGATATGCTAATGGGGGATTCGGGTTATCCCGAATCCCTTATTCGGTCTATCATCAAACGTAAACAAAAGTAACAAGGAGAAAATTAAATGTTTAGAGAAGCAGAAAATCGTGTAGTAATTGAAGGTATTCTTGCAGAAGTAGATCTCAAGTATGGTTCTTACGTTAGTAAGGTTGACGGTTCAACCGTCGAGAACATTGGCGGTTCTATTAAGGTTCTGGTAAACCAGAACGGACAGGACAATGAGGTTCCTGTTTATATGTATTCCAATAAGCTTACAAAGGTTGGTAAGGTTAACCCGGCTTATGAGGCTATTGAGAAGGTAAGGAATGAGTTTGTTTCTATCGCCGCAAGTGGTGATAAGAATGTTGCAGATAAGATCCGCATCACCAGCGGTAAGATTAAGATGAATGAGTTTGTTGGTCAGAATGGTTCATTCGTTTCTTATCCGCGTGTTCAGGCTAACTTCGCTTCTAAAGTAGTTGGCGAGTTCAATCCGAAGGCTACATTCACTCTTGAGTTTGTAGTATCTAAGATTAAGCGTGTAGTTGATGCAGATGGTGTAGAGGTAGAACCTACTCGTCTTGAGATTGAGGCTATTGTTCCTCAGTACACAGCAGAGAATGCGTCAGCAATGAATGTTGATGTTGTTAAGCTCTTTGCTGATAACCCGAATGGTATTGCAGCTATCGAGGCTGACTGGACTGCTGGTGATACCTATAAGGTTAATGGTCGTTTGAACTTCACTTCTCGTACAGAGACAATCGTTGATGAAGTTGCATGGGGTGAGGCGCAGGAGCGCACACGTACTATCAGCACAAACGAACTTATTATCACAGGTAGTTCCGATAAGCTTGATGGTGAGATTGCATATGATATCGATGATATCAAAGCTGGTATGGCTCTCCGTACACAGAAGATTGAAGATATGAAGTCTGGAAAGAAGTCTGTTGCAAAGCAGGCTCCGGCTCCAGCAACTGGAAAGGGCACAAAGGATCTCGGTTTTTAATAGGAGGGATTACACATGGCAATAGACATTCTTAGTATTACGCCAAGTGTCATCTCCAAAGATCTGAGAGAGAAGTATATTCTGCTTGCCGGTCAACCAAAGATCGGCAAGACAGAGTTCTGCTCTATGGCACCAGATGCCCTTATCCTTGCTTTTGAGATGGGTACTAATGCCCGCCCTGGTGCAATGGTACAGCCTATTGAAAAGTGGTCCGATTTCAAAAAGGTATTGCAGCAGTTGGAGAAACCAGAAGCAAAGAAAAAGTTTTCAACAATTTGTATTGATACTGTAGGTATTGCATACGATGTTTGCGAAAAGTTTATTTGTGTGCAAGCTGGTGTTCAGAAGATTGGTGAGATCCCATATGGTGGCGGTTATGCTGCTCTTTCAAAGGAGTTTGAGAACTCTCTTCGTAAGATTACAATGATGGGATATGGTCTTATTATGACCTGTCACTTGAAAGAAAGCGCCGATGATGAAGGCAAACTTCTTGGTTGTAAGCCAGACCTTAATAACCGTTGTCTGAAGATTGTTAATGGTCTTGTTGATATTATTGGTGTCATTACTCAGACTTGGAACGATAAGGGTGAGTCCGAACGTTGGATTCAGACCCGCGCAACACCTACGATTACCGCTGGTAGCCGTTTTAGATACCTTGAGCCGAAAATTCCATTTGGTTATAAGGAATTCGTAGATGCTCTCGCAAAGGCCATTGAAGCCGAAGAAGCTAATGGCGCAACAGTAGTTGACAAGATGGAGAGATCCTCGGAAGAGAAACTCGATTTTGCGACTGTGCGCGCGGAAGCACAAAAGCTTTGGACTAAATTGGTTGGTACAGGCGATAATGCAGACGAAGAAGCCGCGAATACAATCTTGAAGAAGATCGAGATTACTATGGGCCGCCGCATGAAGCTTTCAGAGTTTACTGAGGACCAGGTAGACCTGCTTGCGCTGATTGTGGACGAGATGAAGAAAATGGCATCCTAATACATATTCTATATATGCTCATCGAGGAGCGTGGATTATCCGCGCTCCTCTCTTTTGAATTTGACTTTTTTGAAAATTTCTGGTATAATAATATTAGGAAAAAATAGAAAGGAACTTTGAAATGGCGCATAACGTACAATGTAGACTATGTAGAAATAGATTTGATACAGAAAAAGAAGAGTTTACACTTGTCGGACAAAAATCTTATTATCATAAAGAATGTTATGAAAAATGGGTTAAAAATCGTAACCATGCGACAGCTTCAGGTGACGAAGATTTTTGGAAAGAAAGCGTAATTGATTATCTTTATAGAGATATCAAAATGTCCATTGATTTTGCAAAGCTTGATAATCAATGGAAGTTATTCACAAAACCGGAAAGAAAAATGACACCAAAAGGTATCTACTTCGCCTTGCGTTATTATTATGATGTAATGAAAGGTGATAAGGAGAAGGCTCTTGGTGGTATTGGCATTGTTCCGAATATTTACAAAGATGCCGCGCAGTATTGGGTTGATTTGGAGAATAGAAAAGCGGGTACGCTCGATGCAATTATTGAGCAGATCAAGTCGCGCGAAAGTCGTCCGGTTAGAACAATAGTAAGAAAAGAAGATAAAAAAGACAAGTCCAAGTTTAAGTTGGATGAGATTTAAGGAGCGTTAAATGGTAGATAAGAATACGGTACAACATATTCTTGGCGCACTTATGAAACATCCGCAATTCCTCAGCGAATCTGATAAATATAATCTTACACCAAGCGACTTCTACTTTAGATTTCATAAATATATCTTTGTAGCGATTGACTCATTATATAGAAATGGAGTAACAAGTATCCAGCCAGTTGATGTAGAAAATTATCTCTCAACCAACGAAAGTGCAAAACTTATCTTTAAGAATGAAGGTGGAATTGAGTATCTTCAAGACGCACTTGCATTAAGCGAGGATGTAACTTTTCCTTATTATTATAAGAGATTGAAGAAGTTTAATCTTCTTGAAACTTTTAAGGGAAAGGGGTTTGATGTTAATGAGTTCTTCGTTGAAGACGCGATGGATGAAAAGTCACTCAAGATAAATGAGAAGTTTGAAAGTCTTGAGATTGATGATATTGTAAATGCAATTAGAGTTAAGTTACTTGGTATCGAGCGCGAGTTCGTTCAGAATGATACAACTGAGGTTGTGAATGTTTTTGAAGGAATTGGGGACATCATCACAGATGCAGAGAATCATGTCGATGTAGGTATCCCGCTTCAAGGTGAGATTTTTAACGAAGTCTGCGCGGGCGCACGAAAAGGTATCTTCGTATTGAGATCGGGTGGTTCTGGTACTGGTAAGACAAGACAGGCAGTAGGTGATGCTTGTTTTATTGCGTTCCCATTTAGATATGAAGAAGAGCAGGATAAGTGGGTTCAAGTAGGTAGCGGAAAGAAAACTTTGTTCATTGTAACAGAGCAGAATATAAAGGAAATCCAAAGAATGATTTTGGCGTATCTAACTGGTTTTAATGAGACGAAGTTCAGATATGGTGGCTTCACAGAAAAAGAACAGAAAATTATTAGACAAGCATTGTGGGTTCTAAAGGTATTTCAAGATAACTTTTATATTATTAGAGTACCAGATCCAACGATTGAGTTGGTTAAGACGCTCGTAAGAGAAAATGTTTTGTTGCATGATATTGAGTATGTTTTTTATGACTATATCTTTATTTGTCCTTCACTTTTGAGGGAGTTTAAGGGATTTAGTTTAAGAAATGACGAGATTTTGTTGATGTTCTCGACAGCATTAAAGGATTTGGCGGTTGAATTGCAAGTCTTTATGTTGAGTTCAACTCAGGTTAATGCAAACGCGGATAATAATCAGAATATTAGAGATGAAAGTTCTATCGCTGGTTCGCGCGCGATCATCAATAAAGCAGATATCGGTGTCATCTTTGCGCGACCATCAAAGGAAGAATTAGAGTTTCTCCATTCAGAAGGTGGTATCTCATTCACTCCAACAATGGTAACGGATGTATTTAAGGTCCGCGCGGGTGAATGGAACCAAGTTAGAATTTGGAGTGATGCAAATCTTGGAAATTTGAGAAAGAAAGATTTGTTTGTAACTAATGCGAGAATGGAAGTTTTGAATGTAGGTACGAATTATAATTATGTTCAAGACTGGGATGATGAAACAGCTATGGCTTACAGAGAACAACTAAAAGAGATTAACGAATTAGAATGATTGACTATCGTAGCATCGTTGAGAATTTAAGAGATGAAGATGTATTCCGACTCCTAGATCAACTGGGCGCAGAGCCTGTTGATAGGGGCGGATACTTTATGTGTAAGACGCTTTGTCATAATGAAGATGCCGGAGAGGCATCACATAAACTTTACTATTATAAGAATAGTCACTTATTCGTTTGTTATACAGAGTGCGGCAATATGTCGATCTTTAAGTTCTTGAGGAACTATTATGAGTGCCGCGGAATTGAATATGATTGGTATAAGGACATTCTACAAGTTATTCTTACTTGTTCCGCGCGGGAGCTGTCCGATGCACCGACATATAGGGCCCGTCGCGCAGAATATGAACCAAGGGCCGCGATGAAAGAACTTCCAACTTATCCAAAAGGATTACTTGATTGTTTTACGAAGTATTATCCAGTAGAGTGGCTGGACGATGGTATCTCATGCGAAGCGATGGATAAGTATGATATTAGATATTCAATCTCACAGAATAAAATTATCATCCCTCATTTTGATGCAACCGGCGCCATGATAGGAATTCGTGGTCGCGCGCTCAATCCAGAAGAAGCAGAACTTTTGGGAAAATATATGCCGGTTCAGATTGAGGGTAAATGGTATAGTCACCCATTGAGTTTGAACTTGTATGGATTGGATAAGAATAAAGAGAATATTAAAAGGACCGGAATTGCAATTTTGGTTGAGGCAGAGAAGTCGGTTCTTCAAGCGAATAGCTTTACAATGCCGAATTGCTGCGTAGCAAATTGCGGAAGTAATATAAATAAGTTTCAAATTGATTTAGTAATGAGAACTAGTCACCCAAGAGAAATAATAATTGCACATGATAATGAAGAAGAAAAAGGAAGCGAAAAGTATTTCAATAAGCTTTATGGTATGTGTAAAAAGTATTCAAACAGAGCAAACATGAGTTTCATCTATGATAGAAAGGGGTTGTCGAAGTTAAAGGATAGTCCCACAGATAATGGACAGGAGGTATTTGAGCAGTTGCTCAAGTCTAGGGTGAGGGTATGATTGAGACAATAGTTAATGAGATGAGGAAGGGTAATTTTAGTTTTCTCATCTTAGTTGTGGGGGTTTTACAGTTAATTGTTATGATTCGAAATGGAAGGAAGAAGAAAAAATGATACTTGAAGAAATAGAAATGGTTAACCAAGAAATTCAAAAAAGAAAGGAACGGTATCCGGAAACACCAACCTGGTCTTGCGGTTTTGTTGGCTCTTGTGCCGAATGGGATAATTTTTTGAGAGAAAACAAAGATAATATAAAACATCGTACAAAAGATACGGCTAGCTTTTTGAATGGCGAACGTTGGACTTGGTTGCCAGAAGGAACAAACATATATTATGCTCGCGGAGAGCGTTGGTCAAAACTAATAGTTCCAATGAGAATAGACTCTAATTTCTTTTTTGAAATGATATATCCTAAGGCTATATATTGTGTTGACATAAAATGGTATTAACAAGGGAGAATAAAAATGAACGAAATTGAAAACGCAAGAATTACAAAAGCAGACTTATCCATGGCAGACCATGGCTGTTTTACGTTAGCTCTTACTCTTGAAGGGAGTGGCTGGTGTGTTGTTTTTGGTGGATACGCCATTGGAACAGGATACCTCGGTGCAAAAAAATTTGAGGGCAGTCCAAAGGGTATTGAGGAGATTATGCGCATTATGGATGTAGTGGGTGTAGAAAAATTTTCTCAACTTGAAGGAAAATATGTAAGAGTCGACGTTAGTGATGGCTGGGGTGCAACCATTACAAAAATAGGAAATATTATTGAAGATAAATGGTTTAACTATAAAGAGTTTTATAAGAAGGAGAAATAAAGATGGACACGAAAGATAAAGTAATAATCCGACTTCTAAACTGGCTCGAAGATGGCCACTACGGATTACGCTACATCGCAGAACAAGAAATAAAAAGAGAATTTGGGTATGAGGTGCCAGTAGATGAAGACGAAGCTAGTGAATGAGAACTTTAAATCAGATTGGGTGAAGAACCTTCTTATAAGTCGTGGCGTTGATGGCGCGCGCCTCAAAGAATTCCTCCATCCAAGCTTGGGTAATATCTCAAACCCAGACCTTTTGGATAATGTAAATCGTGCGGCGCAAGCAATTATTTCTGCACTTGACGCTAACAAACATTTTGGGTTGGTTGTTGACTGCGATGTTGACGGTATCACAAGCGCAACAATTATCTATCGTTATCTTCACGAAGTAGATGAAAATGTAAATATCACCTATTTTTTCCACGATGGAAAGCAGCATGGACTTGAGGATTGCTGGGAGAAGTTTGTAGATGCTGGAGTCGATATCATACTTGAACCAGATGCGGGCATTAACGACAAAAAGTATCATGATCTGCTCGGAGAGCATGGAATTAAGACCATCGTTCTTGACCACCACGAATACGAAGGTGGTGGATTCTCAAAGCACGCGATCTATGTAGATAACCAGACCTCTCCACGCTATCCAAATAAGTCATTAGCTGGTTGTGGTGTAACCTGGCAGACTTGCCGCGAAATGGACAAACTCCTCATTAAGAATTATGCGGATAAGTATATTGATTTAGTCGCACTCGGATGTGCATCCGATGTTATGAGCCCTTTGACTTTTGAAAATAGAGCGATTTTCGATTATGGCTTCTCCCATATCTACAACCCGACATTCGACGCCTTCTGTAAGAAGCAAGCATACTCAATGCAGAATATTATAAACTATACGACCGTTGCTTTTTATGTGGCGCCGCTCATCAACGCCTGCATGAGAACAGGCGAACCGGAAGAGAAGCTTTTGATGTATAAAATGTTTCTCCATCCCGATAGAGAGGTTGAATCCCATAAGCGTGGCGCAAAAGGAGAAATTGTCTCAATCCTCGAAGAGGGTCTCCGCGTCCTTACAAACGTGAAGGCGCGCCAGCAACGTCTCATCGATCAGTACCTCGGAGAGTTTCGCGGCCGTATCCTCGAAAACGGTCTTTCAGAAAACAATATTATTGTAATTCCTCTCACCGAAAAAGACACATTTACAAGTGAGTTGAATGGACTTCTTGCGATGAAGTTGTCCGGTGAGTTCCATAAGCCGTGTCTGTTCTTGCGCGCGAGTAATGATGGTCTTTCAAAGGGAAGCGCGCGAAACCCAAACGGAAGTCCTATCTCCGACTTGAAGGAATTTTATAGTGATTGTCCGTATGTTGAATGGGCTTTTGGACACGCAAGCGCGCACGGTGTTGCAGTACAGACAAACCATCTCGATGATTTCGTGGATTGGTTCAATAAGAAGAGTTCGTGTTATGTCTTTAATGAGAATAGCTATGAAGTAAACTTTGAGTTGACACCTTCTGATACCTACTTCGAAAGATTATGTACTGAGATTGGTCATTTTGATGCTCTCTGGGGAGGAAACAATCCAACTCCAGTTATTAGTATGAAACAAGTTCATATTAACTCGGGTGATATTAAGATCCAGGGTAAAAACCAGGACAGCATTAAGTTTGATGTAAATGGCGTTGCCTGTGTAATGTTCAGATGCGCGGACCTCGTTCAAAGAATTAAAATGTTCAACGATCGTCCTATAATCTTGAATTTCGTTGGTAAAGCGAATTTGAATGAGTGGATGGGTAGAATTTCAGCTCAGTTGATTATTGAAGATATTGAGATATTGGAAGATAATCCGGTGGATTTTTAATTTGAAATTTTTTGAAATTTTTAGTATAATATAGATAGTAAAAAGGAAAGAAGGTTTCATTATGAAGTGTCCCAACTGTAACAGAGAAATGAAAGAGTCAGAATCTTTTGCAAAGAGAATTTATCCAGATTATGACTACGACTACCTTGAAGCATACATGAAAGTCTTTCATTATAAATGTACCACTTGCAGAATAGAATTTCAGCAAGATGAGAAGTACGATTTTAAGGGAGAGTGGACACTACCTGAAAACTTGAAGCCTACTGAAAAACAAATTAGTTATGCTACGGCAATAGCTAATCGACTTGGAAAAGACATTAGAAAACTAGTGACAAAAAAACAATATTCAAAATTCATTAGTGATAATGTTGAAGCATATAAACAAAAGAAAAAAGAGGATTATGATACTAACCTATATAATCTCGCGTTAGATTTGGAAGAATGGGGCGTTATCGATCCTGGTATGTTTTGTTAAGAAAGGAAAATAAATATGGGCGAAAAGTTAAAGTTTAGATGTATTGACAGACCAGACTCTGCCGGAAATTATCTCTACGCAGTTCGCTTCCCCGAAGAAATCAAAACCGTAAGAAGCCTCATCAATGAAATTCTTGGACAGAAGACATGGGGCTTTATTACGGTTCGTCTTTTTGGCGGCGACCTCAATATTCGTTATAGAGGTACCAAGCTTTTGGATAGAGTTGATGCGAAGGTTTTGAACATGAAGATACCACACGCGATGATTGGTGCAACTGGAAAAGAGAATAGAATGGATTATCTGGTGGAGGTTGAGCTATGAGTTGGAAATGTCCAGTTGAAAAAATTGAAGATGCCCCTCACGCTGTACATAAAATCTATGGTGATGTAGATATCGTTGATAATCTATCTGGCGCTGGTTTCCCATGGCTATGGATTGTGAAAGATGAAAATGAAGAATTAAGAATTGTATATGAAAGTGATTTGTCTAATTTTTATTATTGGGCATGAGGTATAAAAATAATGGATCTTGACGAAGCTCTTGAACGTATCGAATACAGGATTAGGTCCAGCTGCCCCGAAGCAGGCGGTAGCAATATTGGTGATTGCAACAAGTGTTGGAGAAAACCTTGTAACGACATGAAGGCTCTTCTGACTATCACAAACGCAGTATTAAAAGAAGGTGGAGAGAAATGAAATTTGTAATACGTATCACAAGCGAAGAGTGTGATGAAATAATTAAAGAGTCTAGGGCAAAGTCTTATGTTGATGTAAAGAACTTTCTTAAACAGAAGTATGAGATTAAACACGACTTTTCTATCCGAGTATATAACGGTGATGCTTACGAATTTACGGCTATTGGAGAAGAAGGTGAAGCGAAATGACTAGAGAAGAAATTAACAAGATTTGCCATATCGTACATAGCACTATTCTTTCCTTCTTTGAACCGCTTTCAGAGGAAGAAGAAAGACCTTTCACAAAAGAAGAGTTATTGCTTTTAAGAGTGAATAAGGCTATATGTAAAGAGATTGAGAAGATGTGTGCTGATACTTATTGTTCTTGTAAGAACTGCAAAAACGATGATAGTGTTTACTGTGAACCGCACAACAAAAAGGAATACGGATACTGTGGTAATTGGGAAAGGCGGAGAAAAGAGGAAGAAGGTGATGAGAATGGATTTATTTCAGATCATTTGTGAATTGCTTGATTGGTGTGCAAAGGAAAAGATGTTCTGTAATATCTTTACAGGTATTTCTACCAACAAGGATTATGGCTTTGGTGGCCACATTGTTACTATTTCATTGAGAAATGGCGGAAAAGGAATTGACCACGCTTTTTATTGCCCAGGTGGTTATCTAAATGGTGAAAACTTCAATTTAGATGTTACTAAAATAGAAATGGATGAATTTCTTAAAAAGGCAAGAAAAGAGTTGGGAAAAGAGGGTGATGGGAAGTGACAAATGATTAAGATCGATAAAGAGTTTAATACACCAGAGGAACTTGTTATCTATTTTGCTAGAGTGATAGCAGGCTATTGTGGTGCAATAGGTAAATGTGAAAATTGCGTTTTTGATGTGGATAATGGTGAGGGAGGAAAAACTTGCTTACTTGTATGTGGACAACTTCCTTGCACATGGAATGGTTTAATGAGATGTTGTGGAGTAATTAAAGATGGAAAAGAAAATTCAAATAAGAATGTATAATGATGGCTGGATTGAATGGATGCGCGAAGGTAGTAATGATTGGAGCTGCGTTCAAGTTACAGAACTGATTCGCGCGTATGAAGATAAGACCGAAGATGCCGAAATTGCCTACCAAAAAGGTTGGAGCGACGGATATGATGCTGGAATCGAGGAAGAATAAAAATGAAAGAAAACGAAATAGAAATGGTAATGCTTTGTAATCAATGTAATCATCGAATGGTTTGTAAATTCAATAATGAAGATTTAGCTAATGGAATAGAAGAAGCCAGTAAAGTTCTACAGCAATATATTGGAGAAGACTCTCCTATTATCTTTAGCACCGCTTGTCAAGAGTTCGATCTTGATCCGACAACAAATGAAGCAAAAGATCTTTGTTTTTAAACTTGACAAATCCTCAAATTTTTGGTATAATAAAGTATAATAAAAAATTGAAGAGAGGAAAGAATAATGAGTGAAATGAACCTCACCTATCCAGGTAGCGTGCATAATCACACAGAGTACTCGAACATCCGTTTGCGCGACTGCATCATCAAAATTGATGACGCGCTCAATTATGCAGAAGAGCTTGGACATAAGATTATTGCGTTCACAGACCATGAAACCGTGTCCTCATGGATGAAAATTGAGAAGGCTGCGAAGAAGCACCCCGACTTAAAAGTTTTGCGTGGTAATGAGATCTATCTCGTAAGAAATGGATTGAACGCAGAGAACTATAATAGAG
>Ga0265301_10001275_pt1 | contig 33767 bp, 58 predicted proteins | sample AusTroGonzalo_MG_2_FD_193488 | JGI IMG/M metagenome (GOLD analysis project Ga0265301, IMG submission 193488) | Bovine rumen microbial communities from tropical cattle in Woodstock, Queensland, Australia - Gonzalo_04 | ecosystem: Host-associated > Mammals > Digestive system > Stomach > Rumen ... | reverse complement strand
GAAAGTAGTTGGAATGCCAAAGCTAGAAATAAAAAAAGTGGTGCTTGTGGCATACCACAGGCAAATCCATGTTCTAAAATGAAAAAGTATGGAAAAGATTATAAAACAAATTGTAAGGTGCAGATTAATTGGGGTTTAAATTACATAAAGAAAAGATATAAGACACCTACAGAGGCATGGAAACATTTTCAAAAGAAACATTGGTATTAGGAGATAAAGAAAATGAATAATGAAGATTATAAAATTGCTTATGAAAATGTAATGATAGCAAATAAAATGTTAGAGCAAGAAAACAAACAACTAAAAGAACTATGTAATAAATATGAAGAAGAACATAAAACAACTTTTGAAACTTGGTTAAAAGATATTGAAAAAATAGATAAAGCAATAGAATATATAAAACATGCTCAAAATTATGGTTTAGGAACAGTTAGAAACCCTTATGTAAAAGGTGAAGATTTATTAGAGATATTAGGAGATAAAGAAAATGAGTAAAGAAAGAGTAGAAGCAAAATCATTATTTGATTATATAACACAATTACAACAAGAAAATAAAGAATTAAATGAAGATATAATATGGTGGACTAATAGATTTAAAGCAGTAGAAAGAGATAATAAAGAATTAAAACAAAGAATAGACAAAGCAATAGAATATATAAAAGAACATAGTTATTTAGTACAAGATAAAGAGCTTAATGGAATACCACTTATGAGCTTGAGATTAGATAATTGCTATGATTTATTAGAAATATTAGGAGATAAAGAAAATGAATGAAAAAGATATAAATACATACAAAGTTAAAATAGCATTATTAACTGATAAAAACATAGAACTTCAACAAAGAATAGACAAAGCAAGAGAATACATAGAAGAAAATTGTGGTGCTGATAATAGGTTAAATTTAAAGATAATTTTATTAGGAGATAAAGAAAATGAGTAAAGAAGAAATAGTAAGAAAAACAATTAATAAAGTTAGAAATGATAAAAAATTAAATAATAAAGAAAAAGATTATTTGTTATGTATTGGAAATGATTGGTTTTTATTCAAACAAAAAATAGACAAAGCAATAGAATATATAAAAGAACATAATGTATTAGCAGTAAATAAAGAATATCTACCATCAGGAATTGAAAGGTGTTGTAGTGCAGAACTTTTAGAAATATTAGGAGAGAAAGAAAAATGAGCATATTAGAAATTATATTTGAAATAATTAAAATAATTTTATTACTTGTTATAGCAAGAAATCAAGTATTAAAATTTTATTGGGACAAATTTTAGGAGAAAAAGAAAATGAAAATAATTGATATATTAAATAAAATAGCAAATGGTGAAGAAGTACCAAATAAAGTCAGTTTTTTAGATAAGGAATATGAATATCATAAAGACCATATGGATTATTTTGATAGTAATTGGGGTTCATTATTTCAAAGAATAATAGATGAATATTATGAATGGTTAGATTTAGAAGTAGAAATACTAGAAATAACTATACACAATAAAGAAGATTTAAGAACTAGCAAAAGAAAAATAGAAAAATTAGAAAGAGTTGAAGATTTTAAGTTTGCTAGATTAATTGATAAAATTAACGAAATAATAGACTACATACAGGAGTAGTTATGAAATTATCACAACATAGTAAAGAACGTATGAAACAACGTGTTGGTATAAAAAGTAAGAAAATAGCTGAAAATTTTTTTAGAAATGCTTTACAAAAAGGCATTAGTCCTGAACAAGTAGAAGATGAACTTTTGAAACAAAGGTTGAGATCAAGACAAAAATATAATAGCAAAGTCAAATTATATAAAGGTTGGGTATTTGTTTATAGCAAAAATTCCCATCAACTTTATACAATGTACAAATTGGAGGAATTATGACAGAAGATTTAATGATATTTTGTTTAATATCGTTGGGAATAATAATTATAATTTTATTACTATTTATAATTAGTGCAATACAAGTTAGTAGCAAGTGTTCAAAAGAGGAGGAATAAATGAAAAATCTTCCTTTATATAAGGGGGGTACTTGCAAAAATAGAGATTATACTATATCCTTTAATGGAAATTTAAAGGACTTGGAATTTACTACATTTGAGGAATTCTGCAATAGAGCAGATGAAATCTTGTATACATATATGAAATACAAAAAAGATATAAACCTAATAGGATATAAAAAATACATATACGAACATAAATTTTGTGATAATGAAGCATTAGATAACGCAGCAAAAGACAAATGCTTTGAGTGGATATTAAGTTTAGAATATGAACATATCCCAAAAAATGATTTATATACAATGTTAGGTTTAATAAATAAGGAGAATAACAAATGAAATATGAATTCAAAGAAATAGGTTTGGACGACTACGAATTACATTATACAGACAAAGATGGTAAAGAAAAAGTAATACCTTTTAAAAGAACTGTGAAACTTGCAAAAGAATTACAAAGTGTAGAAGCAAACGCAAAAATGAAATTGATGGAATATTTAACACAAATTGGAAAAACAAAAAATGATTTCATAATAGAACGTGAAGAAAATGGCAAAATTATAAGAGATGAAACAAATTATAGAGAACTTGAAAAAGAATATTTAGACAACCAAAGACTTTTATCAATAAATGAAATTTACAAACAATTATTCAATATGGAAATTGCTGAATTAATAATAGACATGAACGTAGGTTCACAAGATGGAGAAAAATATAATCAATTTTCATTAGAATTGGGGGACATTATTCTTAATGGTAAAGTAAAAACACCCTCAATTCAAGAAATCAAAGAGCAATAAGACAATATTAAGTTGGGCATATCCTGATGACTTGGATCAAATATATGCGTTTTATTGTTCAAGATATGAAAACATTAGTTGGGAAGAATTTATGAATTTAGGCTTTTTTGAGGTAAGGAAGAAAGTTGGAAGTATTCCTGAAAGTGAACCATTATACAAAATCATAAAATCAAGAGTAATTAACCCAAGCAAAATTAAAAATAAAGATGAAAGAAAATATTGGCAAGAATTAAAGAGAATAAATGCTATTCCTGAATTATATTTGCCAATAGCAGAAGTTGACAGAAGACTAGCTGAATTTGTCAAACAAAAGAAAGGAATTTAAAAATGGAACAAGATTTATTAAAATTTATGGAGAAAGTAGAGATAATCAACAAAGATATATCAAGATATGTAGATAAAGAAAAAGGTGTTATGTTTTCTTTTAATACAATACATTTAATGCCAAGTTTAGATTATTTAGAACTAGACAAAGCAAAATATGACACAGCAAAATTTGAGAAAAAAATTGATGATTTAGAATACAACATAATTAATGTAGATAGACCAATGTCAAAATATTTAAGAACAAAAAAAGAAGAAGATAAATTCATACTTGAAAATCAAAAAGTCGCAGTAAGGCAAGTATGGAACGTAATCAATTCATTAGGAGCACATAAGAGTTTTACAACCAAAGATGAAGCAATAAAAGTTTATGAAGAAATCTATGGAAAAGTTAAAGAACAATTCTAAATGTATATTTTATTTCCACACCATCAACAAAATAGGTGGTGTGGAAGCGTTCCTATGGTATTTAGCACAATTATACGATATTGAATTATATTATAAAGAGGGAGATATAAGACAACTTGAAAGACTTTCAAAATTAATTCCAATTCATAAATATAGAGGTGGTAGGATACAATGTGATAAGGCGTTCTTCAATTACAACCCTGACATAATAGATATGGTAGACGCTAACGAATATATAGGTGTCGTACATTGTGATTATAATGTAGTTAAGTTTAGCCCATGTGTACACCCTAAAATTACAAAATGGGTAGGAGTTAGCCAACTTGCTTGTGATAGTTTTACTAAAAGGACAGGGTTAAAGTGTGAATTAATATATAACCCTATTAAGTTAGATAAAGACACGCCAAAACCTCTAATAATAGTGTGTGCAACTAGATTAACAAGTGAGAAAGGAAAAGAAAACATTATCACACTTGCTGATAGATTATCTAAAAAAGGAAAGCCATACTTAATTATTGTATTTACTGATGATAGAGATAGGAAACGTGAAATCAATAACCCTAATATAGTGTATGCTGATCCTCAATTAGACATAGCACCATATATGAAAATGGCAAATTGGGTATTTGTACCAAGTAAAACAGAAGCATTTGGATACACCCCTGTTGAAGCTGCATATTTAGGAATTCCTTTGTTATTAATGGACTTGCCTATATGGAAAGAATTAGGTTTTAAAGATGGGGAACATGGTTGGATAATTCAAGATATAAATACATTTGATTTAGATAAATTATGGCAAAAGATACCAAAATTTGAATATGAACCACCAAAAAGCAATTGGAATAAGTATTTACCTAATAAAACTGAATTCAAACCAAATACAAGCCAATTAGTAAGAGTAAAACGTAGTTATTATGACGTAGAACTAAAAAGAAGCACTGTTAGAAATGAAGAAATAGAAGTAAGTCTAACAAGAGCACTTTATTTGGAAGATTTAAACCTAGTGGAGATTATATGATAGATTTAGTTGTTAGTTATGTATATGAACGTGATAAGAAATGGCAACAAGATTTCAAATATTGGAAAGATAAGGAAATTTCACTTGGAATAGCTGACAAAAAGAATAGACAAGCATTTGGAATAGAAAGAACAAGAGAGTGGGACACATTTAAGTATTTCTTTCGTTCTGTTGAAGTTAATTGTCCCTGGATAAATAGAATTATCCTAATTGTACAAAACAAAAACCATATTCCAAAATGGCTTAATAAAGATAAAGTTAAAATAGTATATCACGAAGATTATATTCCAAGTGAGTTGCTTCCCACATTTAATGCCATGCCAATAGGTTTTTATGTAAGCAATATACAAGATTTACAAGAACAATATTTAATGTGTGATGATGACTTTATATTTTTAAACCCAATAGTAGAAGATAGATTTTTCAAAGATGGTAAACCTGTTCACGAAGACAATAAAATACCATACGAACCATACATAATATTTGGTGCAAGTGGTTTATTTATGCAAATACTTAATAATAACCTAGAATTTGAAGCAAGATATGGCAAAACAAAATATGGTATATATCATCTACCAGAAGCACGTTTAAAAAGTTTTGAACAACAAATCATACAAGATAACAAACAAGATATATTAGATCATTTCATAAAAAGTAAATTTAGACACCAAGATAATTTATGCCATTATATGTTTAGTGATTTATTAAAAATTTGTAATAAAGCATACATAGGAGAGCCATATAAGAATTGTTCTTATGTAGCATTGAATAGCAAAATAAAATTTAATGATTATTGGGACAAAGACATTGTATGTTTCAATGATACAGAAATACTAGACGATTACGAATTAACCAAGAAAAAGTATATTGAATTCTTACAAAAGAAATTCCCAAACAAATCAAGTTATGAGGTGTAGATATGAAAGAAATACGTTTAAGTGTCATTACTCCATATTACAACACATTAGAATATACTAAAAGACTTGCTGAAAGACTAATACCACAATTAACTGATGAAACAGAGTGGATAATAATAAGTGATGGTGTAAATGATGAACTAGGAGATTATATAGACACCATAAAAGAAGATAAAAACATTAGATTTTATATATTAACAACAAATAGTGGTGGTGCTTCTGTACCTAGAAATACAGGTTTATCAATGGCAACAGGAAAATACATAGCATTTGTAGATAGTGATGACATGGTTAGTCCTGATTATATAGAAAAGATATTAACCAAGACAAAAGAGGAGTGGAACTACTGTTATATTAGTTGGAGAACAAAAAATCAAAAATTCATAATAAGAAAAGAGCCACCAAGTTGGAATTGTTGTGTATGGAATTGCATATATAAACGTGAATTAATAGGAAACGAAAGATTTAACCCTGAATTACGAATAGCAGAAGATTACGATTTCAACAAAAGAGTAAGAAAGGGTAAAAGAGCAAATATTAAGGATATTCTATACATATATGATATGGAAAGACCTAACTCATTATGTAGACCTAATAAGGAGTGAATATGAAAGATTTAATAAATGAATTGGGGGAAAAGGTAAAGAATAAAGAATTATCTTGGTTTCAAGCAGCACAAATCTACAATAGTAGAACAGGCGAGGGTTTAAGTAGTGAAGCAATAAGAAAAAGATACAAAAGAGTAAGCGAAATGCCATATACTGCCCCATGTGATACAACAAGCGAATTTGAAACACAATTCAATGATGGTACTATTGAAGCTCAAAAGATAATTGAATACAACAAAGAAATACTAGGAGATAAGAGAAAGTTATTAAAGTTTCTTGGATATGAACCAAGTCAATGGGAATTTGTATATTTAACAACGTCCTTATGGCAACAACATACAAAAGAACAAACAACAAAACAATTATATGCAGTTAAGTACAAAGTAAAACCAATAATTAAGGAATTAGAACTTGGAGAAGCACTACAAGAAGCAATAGACGTATTTAAGAAAGAAATTAAACCATATAAACGTATTCAAAACAAACAAAATGAAGAACTTGATCCAAACAAACTATTAGAACTAACAGGAATTGAACTACATTTAGGAAAAATGGCTTGGGTTGGAGATACAGGACAAAGTTATGACAAGAACATAGCACAAGATAGGTTCTACTACATATTAGACAAAGTAATAGAACAACAACAGATAGAAAAATGTAATACTTGTTTATTATGTATAGGTAATGATTTCTTTAATAGTGATACAATAAACGCTACAACAACAAAAGGCACTCCACAAACAAATGATTTAAGATGGAAGAAAATGTTTAATTTAGGGCTTGAAATGTATGTTAAAATGATTAATACATTATTAGAAAATTTCAACCATATAGACATAAGATTACAAAGTGGAAATCACGATATGATGAGCAGTTTCTATTTGTACATAGCATTGAGTTGTTTCTATAAAGACAACCCTAAAATAGAATTCAGCACAAACTACAAAGAGGTACAATGCTACGAGTGGGGAAAATGTGCTATATTCTATTCTCATGGCGAGGGAAATTTAAAGCGACTTATTAAATCAATACCTGCTGAATTTTACAAAGAGTGGGGTAGTTCAATATATAGAGAATTACATTTAGGACACTTACATAAAGAAGTAGTTGTAGATGATGAAAGTGGTATGATAACAAGACGTGTAGGTAGTCCAACAGGAACAGACCAATGGCACTATGAAGAAAGATATATTGGTGCAACACAAAAATATCAAACGTTTGTATGGAACAAAGAATTAGGTTTAGAAAGTATTAAGTATATTAATTTTGAACCAACAAGCGAATTAAAGTTAGTAAGAAAGGATAAAAGATGAAAAAAGTAGGCGAGGGAGTTAAATTTGAACGCATTAGAAGAATAACAGGATATTTAGTAGGAACATTAGATCGTTTCAATAATGCAAAGAAAAAGGAAGAACACGACAGGGTAAAACATACACCTGTTGAACTTCCTAAAAAGGAGGAATAATTATGCCATTTGTTTCACAAGCTCAAAGGCGTTGGGCACATACTAAAGAGGGAACAAAAGCATTAGGTGGCAAAGCAGCAGTTGCAGAGTGGGAAAGAGCAACAGGTAATAAGAAACTGCCAAAGGTAGCACCTAAAAAGAAAAAATAAGGACACAATTAAGTGTTCTTTTATTATGGGGTACTTGCAAAATTTAAAAAATAATGTATCCTTTATGTGAGGTGGAAAAGATGGCAAGAGGGAAGAAAACTGATAATGAAACATTATACAAAGTAATGGCTTCATATTTCATAACTAACAATTTCAGTGAAACTGCTAGACGTCTTAATATGCCTGTGGAAACTGTCGAAGATTTAGTTAAAAGACATATCGAAGATGAAGAATTCACAAAATTACACCAACTAACAAAAGAAGAATTCATAAGTAAAGCAAATAGAATTATAGATAAAGCTATGAATAGAATTGAAAAGGAATTAGATCACACAGATAAAATTCCACTTAATCAATTAGCAACCACATTAGGAATATTAACTGATAAAAAGAATATAGCAGAAGCAACAGGACAAGCAACTGAAACACCTAATGTACAAATAAACATAATTGACAATTCCAATTTAGAAAAAACACTATATGAGGAGGAATAACAATGGAATTCATAAAACTAGGTAAACGATATATGATAAAAGATAGTAATGGTTTCATAGTAAGCCAACAACAAAAAGAACAATTCGAAAAGAACCAACTTAATATAAAACACGAACCATGTAATTGTGGTAAAAAGAAAAATAAAAAAAGCACTTCAAAGGTAGAGGTGCAAAATGATATTATCGAAGAAACAACTAAATCTATTTAATGACATAATAAGTCCTAATATACCAAATTTAAGTGTATTAGGATCAACTCAAAGTGGTAAGACATACGATATAACAGCAGCATTAATTCAATATGCAAAGAACCTAAAAGAATATGAAGATGAACAACGTAAGAACCCTGAATATATAAAACGTGATTATTATGGTGCAATTATAGGGTGGACTACTGATACATTAAAAGGAAATATCATAGAGCCATTAGAAAGCATACTCAAAAACGAATATCATTTTACCAATGGAAAAGAGTATATTCTAAAATATGGACAATATGACAAATATTTTGAAATATATGGCGTTAGGTTCTATTTTTTTGGTTTCAATACCAACCTATCATTTAACAAGATACTAGGTAGACCATTAATATTTGTATGGGTAGATGAAGCAGCAAGAATTTACACAAGTCCACAATTACGTGATAGTTTTGACGAGTTAATAGGAAGACAAATGTCTTATGCAGGACACCCATACTACAAACGAATAGATAGCTACAATGTAGAGGGTAGCCAAAACCACCCATACAAAAAGAAATACATAGATGAATACGAGTGGAAGAAATATGTGTTCTTTCCATTTGATAACCCTGTATTAGATACAGAAGACAAAATCAAAGCAGTACGTGAAATGTTCGCACCAGGTAGTTTAAGAAATCAAAAAGTATATAATAAATGGGTAGTAGCAGAGGGTAGAGTATTCAATGATATACCTTTGTTAGAAAACCTAGACAATTATATATTACGTGAAATAGGTATTGGTTGCGATTATGGTTCTGTAAATGCAACAACATTTAGTGCAATAGGACTAGCCATGCACAAAGATACAAGAGAGTGGAAACTTATTCTATTAGATAAATATTACCACGATCCAAAAGTAGAGGGAGATACACCAACAACAGAATACTATTCAAGTCAATTAAAAGATTTCATAATGTACTTGAAAAACAAATATGAGCGTATCCCTGTAAATACATTAGTTATAGATAGTGAAGCAGCACACTTTGACAATAGACTTACAGTTGATGGCATAAGACACGAACTAGCCAAAAAGAACAAAATAAGTGTAGATGAGAGTGTTCAATATATGCAAAGTTTATTCTATAAGAAATTCCTGATGGTATTACCAAGTAAACATATAAGGTATTTTATAAATGGACAAGCAGTATATGGAGGGCACGACATAGGACTTGAAGAATTAGAAAGTTATCACTATGACAAATTAAAGAGTGAAAAAGAGGGTATCAACTGTTATGTAAAAGATTTCGACCATTATTGTGATGGCAGTAGGTACATTATTATGGAGTTTATGCTATCAGGCAGAGCGCCAGTAATATAGGAGGAAAAATGTTTGAAATTTTTAATGGATACAAATTCATAAAAGACAAAAAGACAGGTTATTATTTAAGTGGAAATATAGATGGAAAAAGATATAGACTACATAGATATGTATGGGAATATTATAATGGAATTATTCCAAAAGGATATGATATACACCATAAGGATCATAATAAAGATAACAATAACATTGATAATCTGGAATTATTAACTAAAAAAGAACATATAGAAATACATAAACATTTAGATGAAAAATTAAAACAAAAATATAGAGATAATTTAATTATTAATGCAAGACCAAAGGCAATAGAGTGGCATAAATCAAAAGAAGGAAAAGAGTGGCATAAAAAACAATATTCTATTAGTCTAGGAAAAAGAACTGAAAAAGAATTTATTTGTAAAAATTGTGGCTGCACATTTTATAAAGTAGGTAATGGTAATAATAAGTTTTGTAGTAATAATTGTAAAATGCAATATAGAATTAAAAGTGGCATAGATAATGAAAAAAGGATATGTAAAAAATGTAGTAATGAATATGAAGTAAATAAATACTCTTACAGGAAATATTGCTATAATTGTGGGAGATAATATGATTATTAAATGTAAGAAAACAAAGAGATTTCTATGTGAGATAAATTATGATGAAATAATAGGACTACTTGCAGAATATGGAGTACAACTAGAAAGACCTTTAAGATTAGTTGTTCCATGCAAAAATTGTAAGACTAGTGAAGTATACGAAATATATAAAGACCATTACATTTTCAAAGAAAACAGGGGGTACTTGCAAAAATAATTTTTTGTAGTATCCTTATTTCAAGAAGTGCAAGTATTAGACCTTTTTAGGTGCTAATGGAAGCATAAGGTATAGGAAAACCTTATGTTTTTTTATTGGAGGTAAATATGAAGAAACATTGGAAACTATACTTGTACTATAATGGCATTTTAATTAAAAAGGTAAAGATAAGTGAGGAAGAAAAACCTAATCTAAATAGTTATGCAATAAGGGTATACTTCAAGCAACAACTTTTTAAAAACATTGTAGCAAGTATAGTAGTTCGACCTGTTCGATTATTGAAAACAGACGATAAGAAAAGAAAAACATATTGGGGAGTAACAATGGAAGTTGGAGAAACAATTTAGAAAGGAGTTAAGCTATGGAGGGCAAATTAAAACACTTTAACCCATTACAAGCACCTTACATAAAGATAGACGCAAAAGTAATACAACCAGGTGTAACAAATGGACAACCTAATATAAAATATGAAGACAAATATGTATTAGCACCATCAGCGAAGAAGATAGGCACATACATAAGAAACCAATTATTTGGTAGTGATCTATTAACACAAACTGATGGACTTAATATAAATTGGCTAACACCAACACTAGCAGAAGCATTAGAACTAGCAGTATATGAAAAAGAAAGTTTCATCTATATACACAAATTTGATAATAAAGTGTATTTAGAGTGTATTAAGAAATGCGACGTACACGATTTAGTACAAAGATTTGATAAAGTTTATAGTTGCACATTAAAACACGAATTTGAAACTGACAAAGCAAATTATGAATTAGACAGACACATTGAACTTAAAGATGGAAATACAATAATGACATTTACTGCTTTAAGACGTGATAAGAACACAAGCAAGTTTGAGGAAATTCCATTATCAATATTCAATAGTGTATTTGGTACTGATTACAAGAGAATATATAACCTACCTTATGAGGTAATAATCAACATTGATATTGGACAAGATTTTTTCAAAGATAGTACAAAGTTCCTTACAGAAGAAATGGAAGTATATAACACATTATGTAGTGAGGTACAAAAGACACAAACAAGAATTGCAACAACACAACATTATCAAAGCAGCGACATATATAGTCAATGGCGACCTGCTGAAAACTTATATGACGTAAAGACAATGAGTGTTAATGGTATGCAAGATTTCTTTACATTATTGCCAGGAGATAGAGAACACGCAGTATTTGAATTTTTACAGGGTAATTTAAGAGTGCAAGATTACATAGACACATTTAAGTTCTGTGATTACCAAATAATACAAATGGCAAATTTAAGTCCTGCAACATTTGGATATGAAAAAGACGCATATCAAAATGTAGCAAGTATAAATCTTAATGCTAATTTAACAGAAATGACTATTGAAGCAATTAAGAGGCAATTAGAACCACAAGTAAATCATTTAATAGAGAATATTATCAAATTACAAGATTTACTAGGAATAGAAGAAAATAGAATACCAGAGGACTTGGTTTGGGACTATGGAAATAATGAATTAATAGATGATAACAAGAAGATCACAACATTACAAGCAATACAAAGAACAATGAGTGTTCCATATTCAACAAGAGCAAAGATACTAGCACCAATTATAAATAAATTAATTGATGAAGATATTGACGCAGACATATTAAAAAATGAATATAACGAAGAAAGAAAAGATATTAAGATAGCTTATGAAGAATTCTAATGCTTATATAAATGAAAAAGTATTCAAGACTAATGAAAGATATGCAAAATTACAAAATAAAACAGAGGAGTTATTTTTCCAATGTTTAGATGAGGGTAGGGACTTGGAATACTTTTATAAAAAATTAGATGAAATATGGGGAAATATAGACCACTCATTTATAAGCGTAGAAATCAACGAATATGCTAATTTAATAGAACAGAATAATTTATATCTACTAGAAGAAAAAGAAGCCCCAAAAGGCTTAAAAGTAAGCCCTAAATTGCTTTTAGCATTAGGAACAGGAGTATTTATAGCAAATGAAGAAAGATTTGTAGAAATAATCAAAAAAAGATACAAAACTTATTATAATTCTCCTGAATATAAAAGAGATAAAGAAGAATACTTGAAAAATAAGATAACTACTTATGATAATCAAGTAATACCATATTTTAATGAATATGGAGAAGTTGTTAGATATGTGCAATTAAGTACATACCTAGCCATGAAATACAATACAGCTATGACACGTGCAGGGTGGGAAAGAACACTAGATGATGCAGAATACTTGGGATATACAAAGTTTTGGATACCACCACACAATTTCAGTTGTGAGCATTGTGTAGAATATCAGGGAAAGATACTTGAATTAAACGAAGTTATTGATTTTACAGAAGCAGAAGAACAAGAGGGAGATATACTACACCCTAATTGTAAATGTGAGTTATTAATTTATACACCTTTGACTAAACTAAAAAAACAAACATTATCAATGAGTGAGGTAGAAGAATATTACGACATAAGACAAAAAGTAAATTCATTAACACTAAAAAGAGAACGTATCTTAACAGATATAAAAATATGCAGGGAATTAGGTTTTTATGACAAAGTAGATAAACTTAATTCTCAAAGAAATAAGGTTAATTCTCAAATAAGGGAGTTAAAGAATAGTTTACCAACCGAAGAAATGAGGAAAAAGGTAGTTGCTATTAATAGATAGACCGAAATGTCTTTAAACTATTGCACTTCTAATTTGTCGACGTAGGAGGAAGAAAAAGATGGATATTTCAAAATATCTAACAAACAAAGAGTTACAACTCTCTAATGATGATTTTAATATCGAAAAGTTGGAAAAAGATTTAAGAAAAGGTTATGTACCAAGTGAAGAAGTTGAAACTGCAAGAGCAGAAGCATTGAAAGAAAGTACAGCTAATTATAGTGCACTTGAAGATAAGTACACTAAATTAGAAAAGTCTTACAATGACATAGAAGCACGTAATACAGAATTAACTAATCACACAAAAGATTTACAGTTACAAGTTGAAATGGTTTCAAAGGGTTTTAAAAAAGAGGATCTAGTAGAAGTTGCTAAACTTCGTTCAAGTTTATATGCTGATGAAGAAAATGACACAAAAGCATTAGACATGATAAAAGAAAGATATGGCAATACTTATTTTCCTAAAACACAAGTAGATATTCCAAACGAAACAACTTTCAACACAGGAGAAAGTAAACCAAAAGAAATAAACATAACAAGAAATACTAAATTAAGTGAATTAATAATTAAATAGGAGGAGAACAAATGAACTACACAGTAGATGGAGTGTACTCATTAGATTTACAAAGCGTAACTAAAAGAATTTATTATGCTTTACTATATAGAAGTACATTTTACAAATTTTTAAATGAAAGTTACATTGGAGAATTAAGAAATGCAGGTACTCCAATGATAGAAGTGTTAAAATCAAAAGACGCTTCAATTAATGTTAGAGAAACAAAGGAAATTGCAACTGCTCTAACACCAAGTTTATTAGGATACAATTCAGTAAAGGTTGACTTAACTGATTTACCTATGGACTATTCAATTAGAATTCCAATTCTAGTTTCAGGAAGCAATTTCACAAATACACTAGAAGACGCTATGGATAAGAAAGACGCTGCTGTTGCTGCTGCTATCGATACTTATGGTTTCGGTGTATTAGCTGACGAGGTAACACAAGCTGCTGCTTGGGCACCAAATGACGCTGCTGAATATATTTCAACTTTAAATGGTTTGAAAGCTACATTATTCAACAAAAATGTATATGATGATTATAGATTAGGTTTAGGTGCTACTGAATATGCTAATTTAGTAAGTGCTTTAACTTCAATTCTAAAATTCGAAACACTAGCAGGTGTTGAGGGTGTTGATAGAGGCGTTGTAGCAAATGCTTATGGCGTTGAAATCTTCCCAATTAATGACAATATGTTAGATGGAGTTATTGGATACTTCTTTAACCCAATTGCAGTTGTTGGAGATAGTTTCTTCGATAGCTTCGCACAATACCCAGGAAATTATCCAGGTTTCCCAGGATACTATGTAATGGAAGGAAATATTCTATTTGGTGCAAAAGTTGTTGAAGGCAACGCAATAATTAAATTACAAGAAACAGTTAGTGCTTAATTATAGGAGGTGGGAATATGAGATTATTCACACTTGCTGAATTTAGAACAAAATACAATGATGAATATAGAACATTAAATATTCCTGAATATAAAGTCGAAGAAGCAAGTGAGATGATATTCTCACAAATAGGTATGAGATATAGGGACAATAGTTGGGATACAACTAGCGTCCCTAAACCTATAAAAGAAGCTTGTATGGAACAATTAAGGTTTATGTTAGAACATGATATACCTTTTGTTGATAGCAACGATTTAAAAGCAGGTTCAATGCAAGCAAAATTAAATAGTGATTATTCTACACTAGCATTAAGAATATTAGGAAATAATGGTTATTTATATAGAGGAAATTCAATGGGACAAAATATGGGTTTAAATATTCCATTTGGGAGTTAATTATGTTTTTAGTTAATGGTATGAAATGTATTTTAAGACAATTCAACAGGACTGAAAATAATAACCCATATGATGACCAAAATTTCCAAGATAAACCTATAAAATGTTGTCCTTATGATATAGACCAAGCAATAAGTTTTGGTATTTACACAGTACCAGAAGCAACAGGTTATTATCAAATACCTAGATGGGTAGATATAAGAGAGGGCGACCAAATAATTTTCAAAACTAGAGATAGAGAAATCGTACATACAATAATAAAAGTTCAAGACGAGTGGATATTCAATAGGATTGAGAATTATATCGCAGCAGTCAAAAGACAATGATAGAAGAAGTAGAAATTAAATGGCAACCTGGTGCAATAGATAAGATAACAAAAATTTATCCTGATGAAGTTCTATTTGGTGTTGCTAGAAATACGTTAGATTTAACTATTCCAACAGTACCTGAAAAGACAGGAAAAATGAAAAGAAGCACAATGGCAGGTGGGGTAAGAGGTGGCAATGGTGAATATTATATTGGATCATACACTAATTATGCCAAATATCCATATACTATGGACAATGCCAAAACACATTGGACTACTCCTGGAACAAACTCATATTGGTTTAGAGAAATATTCCAAAAACATGGTAAAGCTATTCTATCAATGGTAATAGAGGAGAACAAATTAAAATGACAAGTGATGATATTAAGAAGAAAAATTTAATATTAATTGAATATTTACAAGACTTATATCCAAATTGGAAAATAAAAGCTGAATATTCTACAAATGACAATGATACAAATGTTATTGTTGTACAGGAACAAATGGGACAAAAAGTTGTCTTTTATGAAGACACCCCACCATTATTCAATTATTATTCAATACAAATATATGGGACTAGTATAAAAGAGTGTAAGGAAATGTCAGTTGAAATTGGAAGCTTAATAGGTAAAACAGATTTCTATTTTGAAGAAGATGGGGCATGGCAACTTATATTCCAACAATTCTCAAACCCACAAGCTATTGAATATTACGATATTCGTAGAGTAGGATATACTACGACTTTAAAATGTATAGTTAATCTATGCAATAAATTACAATAGGAGGAAATTTATGGAATTTTATGTTAATAATAGAGAAGTTATTAGAAACCTAGCTATTAATACAGGTACTTCATTAAACCCTAGTTATACACCTTTTTGTACAACTAGTGAAGTAAATCTAGCAATAGATGGGGAAGAAAAAGATTTCTTCGTATTCTGCGACGCTATTAAGCGTTCTGTATTAACAGGTGTTAAACTTACAATTAGTGCAACAGTAAAAATCGATATGAATAATACAGCTATAACAACTATGTTAGGAGATTTACAGGGACTAATTGAAGATGGTTCAATAGCACAATTTAATAATGTAGACGCACAATTCGAATTATTAGATGACGTTAGTGGAACTACATTAACATACGTTAAATATCAAGTGCCAACTGTTATGAAGATTACTTCATTAGGTGGTGCAGCAGAAGATGAGGGAGAATTTGAACTAGAACTTGTAATAAATGGAAAAGGAACAAAAGTAGCTTCTTCATAAAATAAAATATAAAAGGAGTAGGAGGTAAAACTCCACTCCTTATTTTAATATAAGGGAGGTGTATATATGAACGCAGGGGACGTAATCTTTAAGTTTAAGGGCGATACTAAAGACGTAGAAAAGAAAACAAAAGGTTTGAATACTGATTTAAAGAAAATTGCGTCAAGTGGTGCAAAAGTTTTAGGTGGAATTGCCACAGCAGCGACAACTGCCCTAGTTGGTATTACTACAAAAGCAGTTCAAATGCGTGGGGAAGTAGAACAACAAATTGGTGGTACAGAAGCAGTTTTCAAAGAATTTGCTAAAAATGTTCAAGAAGATAGCACAAAAGCATTTGACACAATGGGAATTAGTGCAAGTAATTATATGGCTTATATGAATAAAATGGGTTCATTAATGCAGGGTTCAGGAATTGAAGTTAAAAAATCAATGGAACTTTCTTCACAAGCTATGCAAAGAGCTGCTGACGTTGCGTCAATAATGGGAATTTCAGTTGATGACGCTATGACAGCAATAGCAGGTGCAGCAAAAGGGAACTTTACAATGATGGATAACTTGGGTGTTGCTATGAACGCTACGTCATTAAATGCTTATGCACTTGAAAAAGGTTTGAAAAAAACTTATGCAACAATGAGCCAGGGGGAAAAAGTAGAACTAGCTATGCAAATGTTTTTAGAAAAATCAGCTTATGCAGCAGGTAATTACGCTAAAGAAAACGACACTTTCGCAGGTTCATTAAATACATTAAAAGCAGCAGCACAAAACTTACTAGCAGGAACAGGTAGTGTAGACCAAGTAATGAGTGCTCTAACTAATTTTGGAAAAATACTAGTTGAAAACCTAAAAACAATATTACCACAAGTTGTTGAGGGTATAGTTGGTTTAATAAATGGAATAATTCCTTTGTTGCCTGACTTAATAAAAGCAATATTACCAAGTTTATTAAAAGGTATAGTTGACTTGACACTAGCAATAATTGAAATGCTTCCTGAACTTATAATGATGATAGCTGACGTTCTTCCTGATTTGCTTCCACAAATAGTTGACGCAATTTTATTAATAATACCTGAACTAGCCAAATACACACCACAATTCATTGAAGCAGGAATTAAATTGGTTGGTGCAATAGTAAAAGGAATTATATTGAGTATTGCAACTCTATTAAAAGGAATTGGAGAATTAGCAGCAAAAGGAATAGCAAAATTAAAAGAAAAATTTAGTGGTAAGAATATCCTAGAAATAGGTATTGAACTTGTTAAGGGACTATGGAACGGTATTAAAAATATGAACCAATGGATACTAGACAAAATAAAAGGTTTTGGTAAAGGCATATTAAAAGGAATTAAGAAAATTTTTGGCGTATCATCACCTAGTAAAGAGTTCGAAATTATTGGGCATTATAATATTCTTGGTCTTGAAGAAGGAATGAGAAAAGAAAGTCTTAAATTACAAGATGAATTTGATAGTATGTTCAATTTAAGTCCAAGTTTATATGGAACTTCAAGTTTAAATTTAAGTCCAAATATAACAGTAGTTAATAATGTTAATATGAAACAAGACGCATTAGGACAAATGGTTAATGACATTAAAACATTTAGTGGTGGTGCTAAAAATGATTATTCTTATGGTATGGGGGCGTAGATATGATACAAGTTTATATCAATAATGAAGAAGTAGTAAGTAATAAGGAATTCACTATTCATGAAGAACTACTTAATACTTCTTCAACCATACTTAATAATTGCTACCCTAAAACTTGGGAAACAACAAAAGATTATGTATCTAACTTTTATTATCCTAATGATTATTCAAATTGCGAAATTTATAACGGGGGTAATTTAATATTTGCAGGAGTAGTTAAGAATAGTGCTGAAATAAGTTTAAGACCAACAGAACCAAAATATTGCAGTTTGCAAATACTTGATTATAAGACATTATTAAGTGAGGGACAAACACTAGATTATGTTATTCCAGAGGGAACTATTGAAGACGCTATCGATAGTGTAATAAGTGCAATTTCAAGTTATGGCTTTCAAAAAGGTAATATTGTTTTAACAAATGGTACTGACATAATGGCTGCATATTCCACATTAGATAAAACACCTTATGACGTATTCCAATATATAGCAGAAATAAGTGGCTCTAAATGGTTTACACGTATGATAGATAAAACACATACTGCTATTGATTTTTATAGCCCTGAACTTATGAATAATGCCCAAGACATTGAATACAATACAACATATTTTGAAAACAACAATATAGTTGATATTAGCTTCAGTTATGGCACAAGAGATTATAGAAATAAGCAAGTTATAACAAGTGATGAGGTATTTAATGATATAGATACAATAGAAGCATTACGTGCTGATGGATCACAAAATACTTATGAATTACTACAAAAAGTAGCAACAATTAAAAGTATATATGTAAATGGCATAAAGCAAACAATAGGAACAGCAACTGACAAAGAAAATGGTGTATATGCTGATTTCTATTATTCATTTGGTACTAATCAAATAGAAAGTAATATAGTATTCCCTGCTAATACATTAATAACAATAACATATACAAGTTTAATAAAAGGAAGACAAGTTGTTGTTAATCAAGATGAAATAGATAGAATATCAACTCTAATTGAACGTAATGGAACAATAGCAAGATATGAAACAAGAAATGATACTAGCTCAAATAAAGCACTTGCTAAAATCGCTGATAGTTATATTAAATTCAAAGGAACACCTGAAATCAATTTAACAATAACAACACAAGATAATGATTTATTCGAAGTAGGACAACAAGCGTATTTTAATGCACCTATTGACGAATTAAAAACAAATTATATGGTTAAGTCAAAGGATATACAAATCACAAAAACAGGTAATGATGGAATAGTGTTCTATACATATATTTTAACAAGTAATTTTGACGCTGAAAAAGCAATTAACTTTTTTGATAACCAAAGAAGAAAAAGAGCAGGTAATATAGGAGAAGATGAATATATCACAAGAAATATAGATATTAATAGTAGAGCTTTAATAATATTTGACACATTAACAACAGAAGAAATCATACCTGTTGGAGATAACACATTAAATGCACCATTGAACGCACCATTTATTGAGTAGGAGGGATATATGACAAATGATTATAAAGAAAATTCATTACATTATTTAGTTGGAGATTTGCAACAACAAACAGGAATAAATACACCAACATTTAATATTCAAGAAATAGACAATGATTTACATACTGAAATATCAAATCTATATCCTATCTTGTTTTATTTTACATATATCCAAGCGTCAAATAATAAACACAATGATCTAAACATATCAATATTAGGTGCTTATGTTAATAATGATGGCTTTGTTCAGGGAATATTAGTTTTGTTAGATGAAAACAACAATATAATTCAAATAATAGACAAATGGAGTAATGGAGAACCAATACGAAATATAAATTGTATGAGTGTTGATGACAACGGCAACTATTATGCAGTTGAAAGAAACCCTGATACAGACGCTTTAAGAATATTAGAACTTAATAATATTGCTTTAAAATTAGATAGCCAAAGCGAGTATAGTGCAACAATTCTTAATTCTTATACAATTACAGGAGTTGATAGTGGAGTTAGAATTAATGCTATTAAAAGAAATGATAATGCAAGTAAATACTTCTTATTATATGAGAACACTTCAAACTATATATATGGAAAAGAACTAGACACAAGCAATAACACATGGACTACTTATAGTTCAACTTCAAGTTGGATAAATTCAGGTTATGACGTTTATACGTTTCTAAATAATAGTTTTAATGTATATTGGGATAATGACAATAATTTACATTTTCAAATAGCCACATATTCAAGTAATCAATTATCATTATTGACTAATGATGGAACTACTACAATGGCAAAAAGTTTAGTTTTTAGTAATAGTGTAGCAGGATATACATTTGATAATGGCGACTTTGTATTTTTGTCAAATGAGGTTGGATATTTAGCGTTGACATTAGACAATAGCACATATAATAAATATCAATTATTCAAAGTAAATGTATTAAATAATAGCCATAATAAGTTAATTGACACTAACGTTGATTATTATGGAAACAATACAAACTTTGTCTTAAAAGGTGGTAATACAATATTCTATACAGAATATACAAGTTTAGATGGAACAGATGATAATATTCAAGTTGATTTTGGACTTGTAGATGATATGACAATAACAAGTGAAACAATAGGAACAATGGCAGCAACAGATTTTAGATATTTCTATTGTATTCCTAATGTATATATAAACTATAATCAATTCAAAGTTTATTTACAGGGACAAAATACATTATTCATTAATACATTTAATTGGAACGAAAACGAATATAATGGAGAAGAATTTATAAGTTATGGTTCATTAGTACCACAAAAAGCGTCAATAATAGATGACAATAACACAGAAATATACAATAGAAACTTATTTACATTAACAAGTTATTTGAATTCATATACAGCAACTTTAAATGTACCACACGAATTATTAAATGGAATAACATTTGATAGAACTAATTTATATTCAAAGAATAATAATTTAATGATCCAAAACAATTTAACTACAACAAAAAATAAATTTGAAGAATTAAATATTAATTTCAACCAAACATTTGATATTGAAGATAATCAAAATAATAAAAATATAAATGCAAGTGCTAATTTAGTCAAATATATGCTAAATGAAAGCACTGATGGAATAATAACAAAAGCAAAAATAAATTATAAAGATAATACAAATAGAATAATAAGTGTATCAGTATGTGATAGCAATACTTATGACGCAAAACTAGAATTTGCAATTTATGTAGATAAAGCTATAAAAAATGTGGAATTATTAAGTGATGATGGAACTACAAGTTATCACACAATAAAATTAGATACATTAGAATTAAATAAGTATTACCTAGTAAAACAAAAGGTAAAAATTGAATAGGAGGAAATATGTCAAAAATAACATTTAATGACAAATCATATATTAATGAAAATGCAGATATTCCAGAGGTTAATAAAATTACTGACGCAAACATTAATGAAATTAAAAGCGTTGTAAATGACAATTATGATGAACATACTGACGCAATAGCTTTAATTAGTAATTGTATTATGGCTCAACCATCAACTTCAAAAACATTAAGTACAACAAACTATGAAAAAGTCCCACTAGAAACAGCAACAACTGTTGGAACTAAATTGACACTAGACAACGTAAATAAATGTGTTTCTGTTGGTGCAGGTGTTAGCAAAGTTATGATAAGTGGAAATATATTGTTTTCAACAGGTGGAACTAGCTCAACACGTAGAGGCTTATCACTATATAAAAATGGAACACAAATTATGTACAACTCAATAAAAGGAGATACAACTTATACAGGTTGTTCAATAGCACCTTATATAATTGACGTGCAAGAAAATGACACATTGGAATTATGGGCAATTAATCAGGGTGCGACAGGTTCAGTTATAGCAAATTCAGGGACATGGCTAACAGTAAGGGTGGTGCAATAATGTTAGAATTTTTAAAAACATATTGGACACAAATTATATTCATAGTTGGTGCTATTATTGGTTTTGTAAAACTAGAAATAGCATATCGTGAGGGTACTAAATGTTCATTAAGAAATGATATTTTACAAATCTATAATCAATATAGAAATCAAAAGGAAATTCCATTATATGATTTTGAAGCAATTTCATTAAGTTATGGTTTATATAAAAAATATAAGGGTAATTCGTTTGTGGATAGTATATGGAACGAAACACAAACTTGGAAAAAGTTATAGGAGGTATTTATGAAAGATATTCATGTAAAAATTAATAAAAATGGCACAGTTGATTTTGAAAATGGCTATGCAGGACTAAATAAAGAAAACTTGCAGGGTAATATCTATTTTGAATTTGAAGAATTTGTCGAGGGACAGGCAAGAGCTGAAATAGTAGTTAATAATCAAAGTGGTTATATTCTTTTAGATCAAACTAACCAAACATATTATTTACCTATCAAGTCAAGTTTGCTTACAGGCGATGATATTTTAATGCAATTAGTAATAGACCAAGAAGCAACATATCATAAAACCACTGATACTGAAATCGACAATAATAAAACATACTATATTCAAGTGGGCGACCAATACGAAGTAGTAGAACACCCACAAAAACAAGATTTAGGAAATTACTATGAAGCAGAAATTCCTGTTTGGAAAAGTGAAACTTTCTTATTTGACGTAGGATATTCAATTAATGCTACTACAACTATTCCTGATGATTACCCTGGTTGGGTAGAAACTATCAATGAATTAATTATCCAAACAAATGACGCTATCACACAAGCTGAAAATGTAAATATTGAAAGTGAACAATTAACTGATGGTGTTAAAGTAATTACTACAAATAAAAATGGACAACAAACAATAACAATAGTACCACAGGGACCACAGGGAGAACCTGGTGCACCTGGCGCTGTAAAAGTAATAGTAGTTGATGAACTACCAACAACTGATATTGAAACAGACGCTATCTACCTAGTACCAAGTTCAACACCAGGAAGCCAAAATACATATGATGAATATATGTATATCTATAATCAATGGGAAAAATTAGGTGGTAATTTAGTAATTGACCTAACAAACTATGTACAATTTACTGATTATCCTGGATATTCAAAAGGTGGAGTAATAAAAATTAGTCCAACTGATTATGCATTAGGTGTATATAATGGTTATTTATACCCAATAACACAAACATATGCCCAATACCAAGCAAAAGCAAATGATAGTGTTGTATCAAAAGGTACATTAGAAAATGTAATAACAGGAAAAGGTTTAATTACTAGAAGTGATTTTGGTAGTGGTTCTCAAGCAGGAACAGTTAAAGCAAATACTGATTATGGAACTGCAATAAATAGCAATTTAGGTGAATTATATGCACAAACAAAGACATATGCACAATATGAGAGTTTATCTAATTTCTTATTTATAAGCAAAGGAACATTAGATAATGTATTAACTGAAAAGATAGGAAACATACAAACTTTACTTGACAACCTAGATAGTGGAAGTGGGGTATAATATATGGCAATAGCAGACACAATAACAAGTATGCAAAATCATACTTCAAATGCTTATAACACACTTGCCTATGCAACTGACTTAACAGGTGTGAATAAAAACCTAGCAAATTTAAAACAATGTATATTTGATAGTTTAATCAATACAATGAGTGATACACTAAACCCTACTTGGAATAACCTACCTAAAATAACAACAACAGCAGGAACTAGCCAAAGCATAAATAACACAATAGAAGCACCTATGAGGGTTCAATTAAATGCAAGTGAATTAAGCCAAAGTGGAACACCAACACCATCTTCCCCACAAGACATACATAGTATAAGTGGAAATAATACAATAAATGTATGTGGTAAAAATATAATTAGTAATATTGATATTTATGCAGGTTATCCTTATGCAAGTGATGGACAAACATTAACATATTATGCAAGTGTTAAAACAAATACTTACAAAAAATGTTGTTATGTATATGCAGGGGAAACTTATACATTGAGTTGGAAAATTAATACACCAAACACAATAGGACCTAGAGATATAAAAATATGTAATGAAAATGAAGTACAGTTAGAAAATATACAATACTCAAATGCAGGTAATAATAGAACTGTATCATTTACACCAACACATAGTGGTTGGGTGTATGCATCATTAGATGCAAATGCTACTGAATTACAAATTGAGGTTGGTTCAGCCACAACATATCAAGCATACAATGGAAAAGATTATGAGGTAAATTTGAGCAATAATAATCTATTTGATAAAAACAATGCAAATATTTTAAATGCTTCATTTTCAAATGCAAATATAACTTCATCATCAAATGCAAAAACATTATATGTTCCTATTACAGGTGGAAAATCTTATATAATAAATAAAATACAAAGTGAAAGATTTAGAGTAGGTACAACACAAAATATTCCTGCAATAAATGGAACTATAATTGATTATATAGAAAATACCACTGCAACAAGCATACTAATATTAACTAGCAAAAATGCAAATTATTTGGTAGTTTATTATTTCTTAAATGGTACTGACACATTAACTGAACAAACAATATTAAATAGCATATCAATATATGATTTATCTACTTATAATTCACTTTTACCTATTGAGTATGGTTCAATAAGCACCTATGAAGATAAGTTTATAAGAAATAGTGGAAAGAATTTGTTTGATATAAGTAAATTAATAGTACCAAGAACAAGTAGAGGTATAAAAATTACTTCAAATGATAATATAACATTAACATTAGATGGACTATGTAATCAAAATAATTTATATTTTACTGCTGATGATAATAACAAAATCTTACTAAAAGCAGGAACTTATATTTTTTCTTCTAATTCATCAATGAGTATTCAACTACAATGCAAAAAAGCAATAAGTGGAACTACATTTAACATAAACAAAGGAACAGCAGTAACATTAGATGAAGATAGTTATATTTTTAATGGAATGTTCTTTACAACAAATGGAACTAATTATAATGAAACAATATGGCTACAATTAGAACAAAATAATAGTGCTACAAGTTTCGAACCTTATGGCTCTAATCAATGGTACATAAAAAAGAATATAGGTAAAGTAGTATTAGATGGAAGTGAAAATTGGGCAACAGGTGGAAACGGAACATTTTTTAGATATGACAATGATACTTTCCCATTGACATCATCAGGAAGTGCAACTGTATCTTTATCAAATTACTATTCAGCGTATGATTACAACAGCATATACAATGGTAGTCCTGATTATGCTTTTGGTTTTGCTCAAAATGTTCATAGGCTTGCATTAAGAAACAAAGATTGTGCTGATACAACAGCATTAACGGCGTGGCTTTCAACACACAATACAATAGTTTACTATCCACTAGCAACACCAACATATACTTTAATAACAGGAACACTAGCAGAACAATTAGAGAATATATACAATGCTTATTCAAAAGATGGTATGACAAATTTAAGCCAAATAAACAATGACTTGCCATTTATTTTAGATACAGGGGTTTTGGAAAATATAGGAGGATAATATGAAAGAAAAAATTAAAAAAATATCAAAATACGCAGTTAATATTTTGGCTATGATAAATGCTTTAATCATAGGTTTAAGTCCAATTTGGAATTGGAATTTAGACAAAATAACAGATAGTATTGCTATTATAATAGGTGTTTTAGGTTTATACCTAGTAGGTGGCAAAATATTTGAAGCTGAATATCACGAAAGCGTAGATGAAGAACATGGAGAATAGTTTATTAACCATAAAACAACGCCAAACTTATTTCAAACTATTAGGACTTTATACAAAAAAAATAGATGGTGTTAATGGAAATGGTACTAAAAAGGCAACTGAATACTTTAATACAATATTCCTTAATGTTAAGTCAAACAAATATACTTATTCAACTGATAGTAAATTGAGGGGTGTTGTAGCGATCTACAAGAATTCTCAATATATGACAGACAAATCATGGGCATTATTCCCAAATTTCAAAGCAAAAGAATTTCATTGTACTTGTAATGGTAAATATTGTGATGGCTACAATGGAAGAAAAGACAAATGCCCATTTAAGTTAATAATGGTTGCTCAATATTTAAGAAATTATTATAACCAACCTGTATATATTAGTTCTTCTGTTCGCTGTAAGACTAGAAATAAACAAGTTGGAGGCATAAATAATTCAAAGCATTTGACTTTTTCTGCGTTAGACGAAAAAGTAAAAGGCAAAAAAGCAAGTGAAGTAGTAAAACTATTAAAGAAAATGCCATTAGTAAAATATACTTATGCAATAGACACATATTACTTTCATTTCAATTTGTAGTTCTTGCAATTAATTTATATTGTGGTATAATTATTAGTGAAAGAACTTTTCTTTCAAAGGACTACAAGCCATTAGGCACACTACTTTAATAGTAGTGTTGAGTAGATTAAGTTATACATTGGGCGAAAAATGTATGTAAAATAAAGCCATTTCTTCATCTATTCAATACTGCTATTAATTAGCAGTGAGTGAGTACAAGCACTCAAAAGAAAAGGCACTTAATTATAAGTGCTTTTTTATTTGATGAAAAATAATATCATTGGAAAATATAAAACTAAACCAATGTATTTTTTTATGTATTTAATTATTTTACGTTTTACGTGATTACGTTTGATTTGTTTGTCTAGTTTTATTCTGTATTCTCTAAATGGATAGTATTTGTTATCAAGCAAGTAATGAATATCTACAATGATCCAACCCATAGAGGTAGTTTCCCCTAATTTGTAATGTGGTAGAGTATTCCTAATACGTTCTATTATTTCCCCATTTTGTCTTTGATAAAAAACTTTATACATTTTGCACCCCCTTTGTAAGAGTGAAATTATAAAGTAGGATAGGGGAAATGTCAAATATAATTTTTATGAAAGATGGATAGAAAGTCAATATCAGGATAAACCTCATTGAACTTTTTTTGGCAAATTTGCTTTAATATTATGTCAACTTCCTTATTAAAATGAACACCATTATTACCAACATGGCAGTTATGACAGAGTGGGGCAACACAACCCCATTTCATAGAATTAACTCTATTTTTACCATAGTAGATTTCGTGTAAATGTTCTTTTGGACGTCCACATAAAAAGCATTTAGTTAAGTCTTTTGTCAAAATTGAAAAACGCATACGTTCTAAACGTGTAATTTTGCTCATTTTTTATACACCTCATTTTTATAAGTTTTAAGACATTTTTATTAATTTTAATATAAATATACTAGTTTGATAAAAACTCTTAAATATGGGCTTAATTTTATGCTCTAATTTGATATTTGCTATATAATATAAAACAATAGTTTGTATTTTGAATATTTTTTAAATTTTAGTGTAAAGTATGCACAAAGGTATTGCAATTTAATTTTTTATATGGTAAGATGAATACGTAATTAAGAAAATTAGGTTATTTGATTTTAATTTTATTGCTTGTACTTACTTCCTATAATTTATGTTATGGTTATTGTGAACTTCCAATAATATATATTATGACTAATAAGACAGGTAATAAAATACCTGTTTTTTTATTTACTCAAAAGGGGGTGCAAAAATGTATCAGGAAATATTAAGCCAAATGACAAAACACAAAGAAACACAACAAGATTTAGCAAATGTACTCAACATAGATCGTTCACAAGTTAGTAGAAAAGTATTTGGAAAATGTCCCTGGCGTATGAACGAAATCAAGCTCTTATGTAAACATTATAACATAAAGTTTGAAAAATTGTTTAGAAAGGAGGAGTGAGTATGTTCTGGAAAATTAAATGGGAAAACATAATAGTATTAATGTTATTCGTAACAACAATTAGGTGTTGGTTCTTCTATATGGAATTTGTAGAAGATACAAGAGCACTAGCAATAGCTATTGTTCCAACTATTATGTTATTAGTCGTGTTAATTAGCTATGACACAATAAAAGCATTTAGACAAGAAGTTATCAAAATGCAATAAAAAAGAAAAGACTTGGCTAAAATCTTTTCATAAATATTGTATCAATTTATGAAGAAAAAATCAATTAGGGGGTTAAAAAAGAAAGGAATTATTATGGAAACAAATTTAACCCAATGCGACACAATTTTAAGAGCATTATTAATCAATAAAGAAAAAGATAATTGGACAGCAAAAGAATTTCAAAATGGAGAATATTTTGTTGGATATGAAGCAACAGCACGTATGAGTGAACTTGCTAATAAATACCCTACATTAATCAAAGTTGGTAAAGATGGGAGATTTAGAACTTTATCTATTAATTGGGATAATGAAGAAGAAATAAAAAGGGAAAAAGAAAGATTAGGTATTAACTATGAAAGAGTTAGATAGAATATATAAAAAAATCAAAAATGAAAATGATGATTTTGAACAAAATGTAGAAAATGGTGATATCTATATAGCAGATTATATTATTTTAGATAAAAGATTATCTTCAAAAGAAATGATATATTTAGCTTCTTATTATTGCAATAATAAAAATTTAGAATTAACAGATGAAACTTCTAATTTAAGTAATATAAAATTAAAACAAGTAAAAAAACATTTATATGAATTAGGTTATTTAAAAAACAAAAAAATAGATGTTGAAAAATTAAAAGAAGAAACAATAAAAAAATCACACAAAGGCAAAAAATGTGAATGGTGTCAAAAAGAGTGTTACATATTACATGAGCATCATTTCCCAATACCTTTTAAAGAAGGTGGGGAAGAAGTTGTAAAAATATGTCCTAATTGTCATTATACATACCATTTATTAGAAAGTAAAAAATATGAATAATGGTTATGCTTTTTGCTCAAATAGGTGGGCATTAGATAAAGATATAAAAACAGAATTAGGGTTATTGATTATAATTTCAAGCTTATGTGCAGAAAAAGGTTATTGTTTTGCTAGTAATAAGTATTTAGGAGATATATTTGGACTTCCTGAAAATACAATATCAATTAAAATTAAAAAATTAGAAGAAAAAGGATATATAAAAGTTGAATATGAAAAAAGGGGTTGGGAAATAACAAAAAGATATATTCGAATTGAAAATTTTCAAATGGACGATTTGAAAAAAATCAAACAGACTATATTAGAAAATTCAAAAGATAATAATACAAGTATTAATAATATAAAAGAAAATATTATTATAAATAATAATATAAAAGAAAAGTTTTTTGAAAATCAAAAAATTAATGATTTATTTATTGAATTTTTACAACAAAGAAAAAAACTAAAAGCTATTAATAGTGAACGTGCTATTAAGCAATTAGTAGATAAATTAAATCAGTATGACGATCTAACAAAAGAACAAATGATAGAAGAAAGTATAGTTAATAGTTGGAAAGGTGTATTCCCAATTAAGAAAAATAATATCAAGAAAGATGAGTGGTGGAAAAAATATGAAAATTGAAACATATAAACAATTATGTGCTAATTTCAACAAAGAACCTATCGAAGAATTATTTACTTTATGGTGTGAAGCTCTTAAAGATTATGACACATACTATATAGAATTAGCATTAAAAAACATTATTACAAATGATAGGTATTTCCCTACATTAAACAGAATAATTGAAGAATTAAGAAATATGCCATGTATTGAAATACCTGAAAATGAAAAAATAAAACGTATGAAAGCAAAAAGTGTTGTTCCTAATTGGTTAGGAAAAAACATAACTTCTAATGAGGGGGAAGAAGACGAGGAATTCAAAACTTTCATTGAGGAGTTTAGAAAATGCACTATTGGTTAAGTTATAGAGAAGAACAATTACTATATGAACAAAAACAAAAATATAGAGTGAAATGTAAATGTGGGCATACGAACACTATATTAAACCCAAGAGGTTATAAGTTATGTTCGTGGTGTCGTAATCTCGTATTCTTAAACCCAAAAATTGAGTTTGAATACAGATTAAAACAAGAAACTATGAAAGAAAAGAGGAAATTAAAATGAAAGAAGAAAAGAAAGAAATTAAGAAAATTAATTTATATGAAAAAATCACAAATATTAAAAGTGATTTCTTAAAAGAAAATGTAAAAAAATCAGGAAGAAACAAATTTGCAAATTACACATATTATGAACTTGCAGATATAACACCTGTGTTAATTGAATTATGTAAGAAATATAAGGTTTTTACAAAAATTAGTTATACAAAAGAATTAGCAACATTGGAAATTGTAAATATTGAAAACTTAAATGAAAGAGAAACATATACAAGTCCAATGGAAGAATTAGAATTAAAAGGTTGTAATAAAATACAGGGTTTAGGTGGTGTTGAAACGTATCAACGTAGATATTTATATTTGAGTGCTTTTGACATTATAGAGAACGATATGTTTGACGCAGTAGTCAATGATGATAAACCTGAAGTTGATCCAAAAGAATATGCACAAGTAATCAATGAATTCAATAAGCTATCAATAGAAACTGAAACTGATTTTGATGGAATATGTGATTACTTTAAAGTTAAAACTACAAGTGATATGACTATCGAACAATTAAAAGAAGCAATAGCAATTATGCAAAAAAAGAAAGAAAAGAAAGAGGAAAAATAATGGAAACATATTTTAGTACAGTATTAGAAATCACACAAATAAATCAAGAAAAATACGATTTATTAATTGAATTTCTAGAAGATAACAATATCAACTATGACACAACAGATTTTGAAGAATACACAATAGACACAAGAAGTGATAGTGAAAAATATGATGACTGGCTATGGACACTTGCAGATGAAAGACATGACGAAACGAGTGTTGGAAATGATAGGTAAGCCACAAGAATTAGTCCAATACCTATTTAGCCAAGATAGAGAAAAATTATTTGAGGTTAAGGAATTCAAAGAACATAGAACTTTAACCCAAAACTCTTATTTATGGCGTTTAATAAATGAAATAGCAAATAAGGTTAATAAGACAAAAGAAGAAGTATATTTGCAAATGCTAAAAGATTATGGGCAAAGTGAAATAGTAAGTATGCTTTCTTCTATTAACCCAAAAGGTTATTTCAAATATTTTGAAGAAATAGGAACAGGAATTGTAAATGGTAAGGAATTCACACATTACAAAATATTCAAAGGTTCAAGTGAAATGACAACTATTGAAATGAAGATACTGTTAGATGGCGTAATTGTAGAGTGTGAGAACCTAGACATACCAACATTAACATATAGTCAAATAGAAAAAATGAAATTGAATTAGGAGAGATTATGAATAAATTTATTGGAACAGGTAGAAACACCAAAGATGGAGAATTTAGAACAAGTGAAAGTGGAATAGCAATATATAACAATACACTTGCTATGACAAATAATTTTAAAAACAAAGAGGGGAATTATGACAGTGAGTTTATAAACTATGTTGCTTATAGACAAACTGCTGAATTTCTAAATAAATATTCTAAAAAAGGAACATTAATTGAAATTGAGGGAAGAATAACAACTAGAACTTATGACAGACAAGATGGAAAAAAAGGGTACATAACTGAAATATCAGTAGAAAATGCAAGTATTCTTGAAAAGAAAAAAGAAGAAAAACAAGAAGAACCACAAGTAGTTAATGAATTTAGTCTAAATACAAAAACAACTTATGATAATGAAAATACAGACATTAGACTAGAAGATAAAGATTTACCCTTTTAGTATAAATCAAAAGCTCAACACCAAATTTACTCATATAAAAACCCCCTTTCGACTACTTAACACCTATTTTTAGAGCTTTTGGTAGGTGTTAGGTAATTATGGAGATCACATGAGAGAAGAAAAAATATTAAAACATTTAGGTTTAATCTATAAAGTAATGAACGACATACATTGTGATAAAGAAAATCAAGAAGATTATTATTTTGCAGGTTTAGTTGGTTTAATCAATGGTATTGATAATTACAACAAAGATAAAGCAAAAGAAAGCACGTTCTATTATTATTGCATTAAATATGCAATTATATGTGAATTCAAGAATAAAAAAATTAAAACAATATCATTAAATGAACCAATAGACAATATAGAATTACAAGACTTAATTCCAAGTAATATTGACATAGAACAGGAACTAATTAAACGTGAGCAATTAAAAGCAATATATAACGCTATAAATAAACTCAAAAATAGTCTAAATAAGACATATTTCTGTGAATATTATGGAATTAATCAAGAACCTAAAAACATTGTTCAAATTGCCTTAAAACATGGTATAACGTGTGCAGCAGTAAGTAGAGGAATACAAAGAGCGAAGATGAACATAAGAAAGATTATTAAGGAGTATTTATGAAATTAATAGAAAAATTAAAAATTAAATATAACCAAAGTTTATTAAGTAAGAACTTAAAACTAAAACAAAAAATCAAAGGTTTAGAACTAGACAAGACAAACTTAATAAAAGAAAAACAAGAATTATATAACTTAATAGACGTACAACAAAGTCAATACAGAGAATTAGATATAAAATTACGCAATATAAGAAATATGTTAAAAAATAATGAATTATTTAATGTATTAGAGGAGATTATAAAGTGAAAATGTATGCATTGTATCATGGAGATACAATTCTAACAATAGGCACAAAATTAGAATTAGCCAAATATTTAGGTGTTAAAGAAAGAACAATTAATTTTTATATGACACCAACTTATAAAAAAAGGAATAAAAATGGGTATTTGGTTATTAGAATTGAGGAATAATGAACACATTATATGAAAGAGAAAAACTAATTAATAAAGATCACGTTGCTACTCCAAGATGGGTTGTAGAAAATATATATAACTTAATAAACATTAAATCATTTAATAATATTTGGTTTCCATTTAACAATTATGATAGCCATTTTAAATTATACGCAGATGAATTGAAACTGAAATATAAAGCAACGCATATATTTGATGATTTAGGAAATGACTTTTTTAAAACAGAACCACCTAAAAATTGTGAATTATTAATTAGTAACCCACCATTTAGCCAACAAAATGAAATCATAAAAAGAACATTTGAGTTGGTTGATGATGGAAAAATAAAATCATTTTGTTTATTATTGCCACTTGCAACATTAGAAACGCCAACAAGAGCCGAAATGTATGAGAGATATGTAGATAAAATATCAATTTTAATATTTAAAAAAAGAATAAAATTTTTAAATACGAAAGGCAGTTTTAACAAAGGGTGCTGTTGGATATGTTATAACATACCAAGTTTAACTCAAAGGATCTATTGGATATAAAGGAGAAGAAAAAATGAAAAGGATAACAAAATTAATATTAATATTATGTTTTTTGCTATTACCATTAAACGTAAATGCAAAAACATATACTAAAAAACAATGTAAGCAATATGCTTATCAGCAAGTTATAAAAAATGGTTGGACAACTGTTGACTATAACAACCTAGTCAAGTTATGGCAAAAGGAAAGTAGTTGGAATGCCAAAGCTAGAAATAAAAAAAGTGGTGCTTGTGGCATACCACAGGCAAATCCATGTTCTAAAATGAAAAAGTATGGAAAAGATTATAAAACAAATTGTAAGGTGCAGATTA
>Ga0265301_10001274_pt1 | contig 33769 bp, 44 predicted proteins | sample AusTroGonzalo_MG_2_FD_193488 | JGI IMG/M metagenome (GOLD analysis project Ga0265301, IMG submission 193488) | Bovine rumen microbial communities from tropical cattle in Woodstock, Queensland, Australia - Gonzalo_04 | ecosystem: Host-associated > Mammals > Digestive system > Stomach > Rumen ... | reverse complement strand
CCACACGGGCACAAAGATGGTTAGCATCTACCCGAAGGTGAACGGCAGCGTGAGTGATGCCGACATCGAGCGCGAGACCACAGCAGCCCACACAGCTGACCCAAGCGTTCCCGTCCGCACCCGTGCCGAGGAAAGCGACCTGACTACCGACCGCCTTAATTGGGTGCTTGGTGCCACAATCGGCGTAAAGTTCAGCAAGCAGTTTGCACTGAGCAAGCAGGCTCAAAAGGTTAAGATGGTAGCAACCGACACGGCCATCCCCAACGACGACGAACCCGCACAAGGTGGTAACTCTGGCGACAACAACGGAGGCAACCAGCAGGGCGGTGGCAGTCAGGACACGGGCGGGGGGCTGGAGCCGTGATCGGCAGACATAAAGATTTCGGGGCGTGCGGTATGACCGCAACGGGCAAAACGTTCTTCTTATACTTACCAGCTTCGACTAATAGCTGACCCCACAAGAACGCCGAGAGATGGGTAACGCCATTCCGCGCCCTGCGTTATTGGAGAGCAATCGAATTTCGGTTGCTCTCTTTTTGCTAAAACTTGCCAATTTTGCAAGAATTATCAAGAATTATAAAGGAACTATGTACACAGAATACAAACCAATCAACGGAAAGGCGATATACACCCCGAAGGGTGCGGCCTTGGAATATGGCAGAATAGGTGCGAACTTTTACACGGGTTGTCCGCACGACTGCGAGTATTGCTACTTGAAGCGTGGTATCACTGGCAAGGTGCTTGGCGGTACTGAGGTCAAGCTGAAGAAATGCTTCAAGGATGAAGCCGACGCAATAGATGTGTTTTGTAACGAAGGCAGAAAGCATCTTGAACTATGCCGACGTTATGGGATATTCTTCTCATTCACGACCGACCCGCTCATTCCTGAGACAAGAAACTTGACTATTTCGTCTCTTGGCTTCTGCGTGGATATGGACATTCGTGCAATGGTGCTAACAAAAAACGCTGACTTTATCAACGATGCAAGGTTTCAACTCAACATGAAAGCAGGAGGAACCAGGGAGTTTATTCATTTCGGATTTACGCTGACGGGACGCGACGATATGGAACCGAAGGCAAGTAGTAATGATGAGCGCATCGAAGCCATGCGTCATTTGCATGAACAAGGCTTCAAGACATTTGCCTCGATTGAGCCTGTCATTGACTTGGTACATTCAGAGGCTGTCATCGGAAAGAGTATCGACTGCTGCGACCATTACAAGATAGGACTTCGCAGCGGTGTGAAGCGAGGCTACTACAACCCAAGTCAAGTGTACGAACACATCCGCACCATTGTTGACTTTATCACGGACGCTGGAAAGACGGTGTATCTGAAGCAGAGCGTCCGCACGTTAATTGGCACCGATTACAATGTCACACTGAAGCAGTTTGAAGACCTCGTGGCTAAAACCGTAGATATGGACGGAAAGCCGTTCATCTAAACCCATAAAACAAGGAACTATGACAGTAGAAGAAATCAAGGCCAAGCACCAGCCTCGCCCGCTCGTACTGGCGTAAAGGCCTACGAGGTGACAACGGTCATCGCAGCCATCGCTGACATCCAATAAAGAAGGAAGTATGAAAGTTTATATTTTAATCGCGGATTATTTCACAGACGAGCGACTCATTGTAGGTGTTTTCTCCACTGAGGAAAAGGCGAAGAATTATAGGAAAAGTCTGAACGAAGAATGTGGTTTTCGTTACTATATTGATGAATGGGTAGTGGATGAAGAATTAAAAGAGGAGGACAACAATGACAGACGATATACGGGACCTGCTTCAGATTGCCAGTGAGGACGCAAAACAACTGAAGCTGCGAGCCATTGAGCGGATGGCGAAAGAGGTGCCACGAATGAGCAATATGTTGCAAGAGTTCGACGAACGTCTGCTCGACTACTACCAGCACCTCGTCAACTACTCGAACATCAACTCCAACGACAATGACCGCCATTGCACGATGGAACTGCTCGGCGGACTGAAGGTGCTGAGACTGCTCGACGCCTACATACCCGACTTCGACAAGGTGCATCAGGTCATCCGACTGCGTGAGGGCGAATGGCACAAGTCCGGTAAGATGTGGAAGTACGACAAAGGTGGCTTGCTCCTGCCAGGAACGGGCAGCACATTGACGCACTACCGATGGGAGCCGTTCCAGGTGTTTATCTGGACGGCAACCTACGGCATCAAGGCGTGGGTTGACACTGAAGTGGAGAACGGCACACGCCAGATGCTCGACTCTGAGCGCGAAGGCAAGGACGGAACCATCGAGGACCTGCGCCGACTATGTACCGACTTCACGCTGTACGGCCCGCGCAAGATAGACAAGACGGGCATATCGGCATACAACGCCCTACTGTTTTTTATGCTCGGAGACAGCAATAGTGAGACGTATTGCACGGCCAACTCTCAAACTCAGAGCAAGCTCCTATATGATAGGGCAAGGCAGTTAATAAGGCAACTTGATCCGTTGGGAAAGCGCATCCGCTTCACGGCAACGACTACCAACTGGAAAGACGGGCAGATACGACAGGCACAGATGTGGGCACTCTCAGCCGGAGGCAAGACGAAGGATGGCTTGTTTGCCGAGCTTTGTTGCGCAGACGAGTACGGCAGCGCGAGCTATGTGAACGGTAAGAGCGACATGGGCGGACTGGTCTCTGTTGTGCAATCGTCAATGGGTCCGCGCCGCGAGCCGATGACAGTCACCACAACCACGGCTGGAAATATCACGGCTGGTCCATTCCTCGACAAATACATCGGCATGAAAGCAGCACTCGCTGAAGAAGTGGACAAGCCTTGGCCTGATAACAAAGACAAGCAGCTTCTGGATGCAAGCGACAGATGGACTTGCCTGATGCTGGAACCCGACGATTGGGAACGTGAGGAGGACTATATGTTCACGTCACGCTGTTTGCGCCGCAAAATAAACCCGATGCTCGGTAAGATTGTGCAGCACTCATTCTATGAGAACGAGATTGCCAGCAGCAAGCTGGACGAACAGAAGCGTGTGGAAACCATCACGAAGCTCTTCAACGTCTATCAGACTGGAAAAGTGGTGGCGTGGATAAAGAGCGACCGCATCCGTCCGCTGCAAGTGGAGAAGCGCGTGACAGACTGCAAGTACCAGGACGGATGGAACACATTCGTAGGGCTGGACTTCAGTCATGGCGACGACCTCTTTGCCATCACTTACCTCTCCGTCGATATGAAGCCAACCGGCACAATGCTTGGTCGCTTCTTTGCCGATGCCGAGGCGTGGGTGCTTGAAGACACGATGAAGAAAAGCCCGAACCGCGCACTCTACGAGAAATGGATTGCTGCCGGTTGGTTGCACGTCTGCCCTGGCGAGGTGTTTGACAGTATGCACGCAATGAATGCACTTGCTGAGAAGACGGCAGCCGGTGTAAACCTCTATTCCATCGGCTACGATCCCGCGCAAAGCATTCAGCCAATCAACCAGCTGAAGGCGTGGCTCCAGACACTCAACATCGACGCGCAAACCATTCAAAACATGGTGGTGCCCGTAAGTCAGGGCGCAATGACTCAGAACCCACGCATCAAGGAAATTGAGGACATGATACTCGGTCAGGAGCCGTGGATTCAGTTCTCTATGAATCCGATGTGGCCGTGGCAATTTGGCAACTGCGCTTGCGAGCTCGGCAGGAACGACCTGCGGCGCATTACAAAAGGCGGTCCGCAAGCGTCGGCAAAGATTGACAATGTGGCTGCGTTGGAAAATGCGATGTACTGCTTCGACCTGAGCGAAGGCAAAATCGTGTAAACCTTTCGGAAGTTTGTAAGCGAATAGAAAAAGACTATGAACGACGACTGGTTGGACGATTTCCTGATAGGAAGCGAAGAGGACGAGACACGCGGTTGCCTCTGCTCGCTCGGTTACATCATCATATTCTGGCTGCTTGTCGGGCTGTGTATTCTTTGCTCGGGTTGTAAGAGTGTGGAGTACATTCCCGTCATCGAGCACAAGACCGACACGCTCATCATCACAAAGCATCAGCGCGACAGCATCCTTGTGAAGGACTCGACGAACGTAAGCGAGACTCAGCAAGGCGACACCATATATATAAAGGTGACGCGATGGCGGACTGAATATCATGATAGAGCTGTGCATGACACGCTTTATATCTCGAAGACGGACAGCATTCCGAAGCCATACCCCGTTACGAAATACGTTGAAAAGGAACTCAGCTGGTGGCAGAAGACACGGCTCCACATGGGCGACGTGCTGCTCGTAGCAATAGGATTTGCCATTATATATGCTATTTTCCGACTCAAGCGACATTGGCTGCCGTGAGGCATCAGCGATGAGTGAATACTTCTTTTCATGGTAAATGTGTAAACCGCCAAGCCCAATCCGAGGTAAGCCAAAGGCACGGTACACGGGAACTGGTGGTTTTTTTGTGTTTTTCTTTATTCATAAGGTAACTTTGATCGAAGCCCTGCGTTGCGAAACGTGGGGCTTTTTTGTTATGTAAACCTCACGCCGCTTTGTGGACGATAAGAAAAGACAAACCGAAAAAGCGAATGAAATACTTAACTTTAGAAGCTATCAAGCGGCAGATTCGCATGGAGCAGGACTTCCACGACGAGGACGACTGGCTGGAGGAAACCGGCGAAGCGGAAGAGGAGGCGATGCTGAATTTGCTGGGCAGGTCATACGAGGACTTGATTGAAACCTACGGCAAGGTACCTCCGACCATTGTGAAGTCAACACTCGAGCTGGTTGACATCAGCTATCAGCACCGCTCGCCTGTCAGTCAGCAGAATATGTACTTGGTGCCTTACACCTTCGACATGCGAGTGAAGCCTTACATAAAGCTCGCAGATGATAATAAACAATCAAACAACAAACAATATGGCTGCAAAAATCTTTAGAATAAACTACAAGAGCGACTTCATTCTGACGCTCGAAAGCGATGCAGGATGGTTGACACCTTTCTGCATTAAGTTCTACACTGGCGCACCATCAAGAGCGTATTATGTAGGCTGGGATGGTACAACGTACACACATTGCTCATACGACCCTTCAGAACCTACTAAGCTCCAGGTACAGTTCGACGACCACAATTTGCCAGTCGGCGACCTCAAGTTCCAAATCGGCTATCACTTCACTGTGGCCGACTTCCCAAACGACACAGAGGATGAAGTCATCAACCCTGCAAACATCACAACCGAGATTGATGGGCAGGAATATCAAGTCATGCTTGACTTTACAGGCGAAACCGCGCCAGAGATTGAGTTCTCTTTGCCTGCATACGCAAACGAGGCACAACGCATAGAGAACGAACTCCAAAGGCAATCGAATGAACTTGCAAGGCAGGAGGCCGAGCTGGAGCGAGAGCAAGCAAGCGCAGCAGCCGTACAAGGTGCAGAGAATGTGAATGCACAACTGAATGGCACAATCCTTACTGTTACAAACCGCAATGGAGTGAGCACAAGCAAGAATGTTCGAGGTCAGCAAGGCCCTGCTGGGCAAGATGGTAAGGACGGGCAAGATGGTGCAGATGGTGTAACATACATGCCTTCTGTATCTTCTGAAGGTGTCATATCTTGGACTAACAATGGTGGGCTTCCAAATCCAACGTCTCGTAACATAAAAGGCCCGCAAGGAGAGCAAGGTCCAGCATCTACGGCTGACATAAATCTGTCGGGAACAACGATAACTGTGACAAACAATGCTGGCACATCTTCTTCTGTGGATTTGTATACGGCTTTTGCGCCTATCATTGGCGATATAAACTCAATTCTTGATACAATCAATGGGGAGGTAATCTGATATGGGAACAACTGCACAGAAACTACAAGCAATTCTTGACAGCAAGTCTGCCATTAAGACTGCGATAGAGAATAAAAATGTTGAGGTTGGAAATGTGCCTCTTAGTGAATATGCGAATAAAATTGCAAGCATACAAGGTGGAGACACAGATGGATTAGATGGCTTCCTTTCAGTTGAGAGCAAAACTATTGCCACAAGTGCTTCCGCTACAACCAACATAACATATAACAAGCATTGTGGCATTCTTGATGAGAACTACAAGAAGTGGGACACACTTGCTTGGCATCAAAGGTGGGTGGATAATGGGTATAGTGCAACTGGATTGAGCAAGCCTATTGGTATTTGGATGGATGCGTTTGGACTGGATATTGTGTATCTGTGGCCGCTTAGTAGTAATGTTGGCTATTCAGATGTCAGCGGAACTGCATCACTTTCTATTGGTGGATTTGCCTTATTCATTTATAATGTGGATGCAATAACAGCGGAGACTGCGCAAGACAGAACGGTATGGCCGTGCAATCAAAGTGACATGATTGCACACGGAACTGCTGGCAAGTACAAGAGTGCGACATGGCGTTCGGTTGACAATGGCGGTGGTCTTGACTTGGTATGTGACAACACAAAAGAGACTTTCACCATACCAACCCGAAGTGTTGGTAACGCCAACGCTTTCGTGAAAGACAATGGTGAAGCGTACACAGAGAGCCACTACCAGCAATGTGAGTTCATGCGTGCTTTGTTCGCTGTCTGCTCGGGAATTGCCACAAATCAGCCGAACGGCACGAAAACAACTGTGGAAATCCTCAATGCAAGTGGTCAGCAAGCAGCAGTCGGGCAAGATATGTACTTTTGGATTGGTGGCGTGAATACTGGCCTTAAAGCCAAGTATAACCTCAACAGCAGGCCATCAAGAACGGCAAATGTGACAACTGCGAATCTCTCCCAGACTATTGCAGACGCTATCTACAACAAGCAGATAGCAAATGGAGTGAACATGAACGACACTGGTGTCAATTCGGAAGATATACATGTTCTAAGCGAAGGAGCGAAAGGTGCAGAGGCTGTTGCGGTAGATGGATATTGGTACATCAAAACTCCATTCATAAGTAATTGCAACGGCACCACGTTCAACAATACGAATAATCAGGCAGATGCACCTGCCGCTTACATTTGCAAGGCAAGAGGTGTGACAATGCAGACTGAACGCAGGCTCTATCCATATTGGCTGAACAAAGCGACACATATAACATCACTCGTGAACCTTCTAAGAACAACAGAGGGGCTTGAGTCGGATGTGCCTGCTGTTGTAGGTAACTCGTACTGCTGGAGTGCTGTGCGTTACGGTGCCTTCAACGCTTGGTGTGTGAGCATGCAGAATGGCGGTGTGAACAACATCAGCACGAACAGCCGTTACGTTGTATTGCCGTGCCCGCTGGCGAGTGCCGCTTTAGGTAGCGGAGCGTAAGCACGGCAGGATGCCGTGCAGGAAACATTAAAGCTCTGACAAATGAAAAGTAGAACGCACTCACGCTTACACTCACCGATAGTTCTGAGAGTAGCAGCCTTGAACAGATACATCCTCAGTAAAAGAGGAAAGGCAAAGAAGGCGGTGCAATACAATTACATCGACGACCTTCTGAAGCAATGCTATCTTCTGTTCAAGTATGCGCTCCGCCAACTGTCTGGAAAAGACTATATCAAACGCACGATTGAATTGTGCGAGGAAATACAGACAACAACCTATCTCATAGCAACTCTCGGAGGTTTCACTAACGAAGAGGCTGCACATATCGACATCGCGGTAGATGAGATTTTGGATGAGATAGTGCGAGTGAAGAAAGCGTCAGAATTATCACACGAAGCATGATAAGCGAACAGAGAATATCAAAGGTCATTCCACTTGTCGATGATTTCCTTCGGCAAGTTACTTCAGTAGAGAATGATGGTAACTCGAACTGCTGGAGTGCTGTGCGTAACAATGCCAACAACGCTTGGTATGTGAACATGCAGAATGGCAATGTGAACAACAACAACACGAACAACCGTTACGTTGTATTGCCGTGCCCGCTGGCGAGTGCCGAATTGCTTTTCTCGATGATGCTGAAAGCTGAAGAGTCTTGCTTCAAAAACAAACATCATTCACTTACAGCATGCCGCGTTCACTTTCATTTGTCTGAACTTTATAAATATGCACGCCATATCTTCGAGAATGGTCTAAGCGTAGGCCGTAGCAAGTGCTTCGTTCTCGACTATCCTGTATATAGAGAAATCTTTTGTGCAATGTACTTTGACCGAATCATTCATCACATGGTTGCGCCATTGATGTCTGAAGTGGCAGAAGTGATGCACAGAAGGAACGGCAATGTCAGTCATGGAAACCGCATAGGACATTCAGCATTCACGGCAGCTATTGATGTTCAAGAAAAACTGCGAAATGTTACAAATAATTGGGCGCAAAAGGCTTGGTTAGCGACGAGAGATTATAGCGGTTTCTTTATGTCAATTCCAAGAGACAAAGCTGCTGCTGATTTTAGAAGATACGCTGCGCAAGTGGTCGATGTCACAGAACCGACAACAGCATTCCTTATTGATGTGGTTTGCCACTATCTGATGTCAGACCCCACAAGAGACTGCATTATGCTCTCGCCAAGGAAAATGTGGGAAAACGTTACGCCAAACAAGTCGCTGTTCCACGCAAAGAAATGTCATGGTTTGCCTATTGGTAACTTTCCATCGCAACTTATGGCGAATCTTTATCGCACGGAGATAGACAAAGCCATAACAGACATGGAAGGCGTTGAGCATGTTGTATTTGTAGATGACCGAATGACATGTGCAAAAAGTCAGAAGGTTCTGAAGAATGCGCTTGCCGAGGCTGAACGGCTATCGCTTGAATACGAACTGACAACTAATCAAAAGAAGCACTACATGCAACCAGCCGACAAGGGTGTGAAGTTCTGCGGCTATGTTATCAAGTGTGACCGCATTTATATCAGCAATCGAGTTGTAAGAGCTACAAGGCGACTGATTGAGATATACGCAGACAAAACTTCTGCCAGGAGTGAAGAAGAACTTGCGAGAAGGCTAAATAGTTATCTCGGCATCATGTCGCACACAAGGTCGTACAATATTCAGAGACGAATCATCGCAGAGGTTCTTCGTTTTCATAAGACGCTTTATTTCTTCAGGAGAGACAGTCACTTTGTTTGCGCACAATATCCAGAATATACGCCAAGATTTGATGCAATTCAAAATATACTGAAATTCAAAAATGAAACATATAGGCTTCAAGCGCGTTCTCACTATAGCCGAATACGGAGGCGAGCTTGTCGCAGAATGGAAATCAACGCAAATATATAGAACTATGTACTTAGGAAAATTTATTGAAGAACAGATGACACTCGTGGAATGCGAGGGTGGTCATGAGGTTGGCGGCAACCGCACAGAAGAGGAACTAAGGCAAGACGGCTACAAGAATGCCTGCCTTGTGGAGAAACCAAGCGAGACAGCCGTCGAGACGTGGCAAGAATACGACGACTGCTTTGTTCAGGTTTGGGAGGAGCAGGAGCAAGTCGATGAAGATGAACTAACCGCAGAGGAAGCTCTGCAAATTATCACGGAGGGCGAATAACATGAAAAGACAGGAAGCACTAAAGTTTCGTCGCTCGATAGAGCAGGCAGCGGAACTGCAAACCGACAAGGATGCACTCGAAAATATCAAGCTATATCCTGAATGGAAAATTGGCATCGAGGCGAAGAAAGAAAAGCGTTATAGGTGGCTGGACAAACTCTATCGCTGCGAACAGACTCATACGACGCAAGCGGACTGGACACCAGACAAGGTTCCTGCACTTTTCACAGAAGTTTCTCTTGACGAGTGGCCTGAATGGGTACAGCCGACGGGTGCGCAAGACGCATACAACAACGGCGCAAAGGTAAGCCATAATGAAGTGCATTGGATTTCAGACTACGACGCGAACACTTGGGAGCCAGGCGTATTCGGGTGGCATGAGGCGTAAATGAAAAGAGCGACACAAGCGTGCCGCTCTTTTTGTATTCACATCTTTTCAGAATGATATGCCGGTATTGTCTTGCCACTCCTCGGCTGTGAAGGAAAAGGAACTCGGTGCATCGGTAAAGAAGCTGCCCGTTGCGATGGTGCGATAGCCATTGCGGAGCGGCACATCGTTGAACGTCTGCGTCTGTACGACGGCATCGCTGACATCCAGAGCCTCCACAAGCACATTGTGGCTCGTATTTTCGTCCGTTACGATGCCGTAGGTCATTAAGTCCACGGAGCCGTCTGGCTTCGTCGAGGTGATATTAATGGTGCTCACCTTGTCGATAGCGTTCACGCCATAGCCTGCCACGTTCCAACGATTAAATACATTGCCGATAGTGATGCGCACCTTCTTTACGTTTTCAGGCACGGCATCCGTAGTGCTGAGCATGAACATCGCCACGATCCTATCCATTGGGCAGACTTTCTCCATGTCCTTTGTCGGTTGGAACGTCTCGGAATAGAAGAACGAGTGCGTCACCTTGTCGTCGGGGAATGACACCACGCCGTCTGCAAGCGTAGCTGGTGCGCTGCCTTTGTGAGCGACAGCATACATCGTGTATGTCTTGTTCTTGTTGAGAGTGAGACTGAGCGAGCCGAAGCCTTCCGTGTCTGTTGCCTGGTTGTAGGCCGTAGTGGTTTCACCATCGCTGATCCAGATGTCGAGCCGCGTGATGTAGTCCGTCACACTCGATGCTCTTGTCATGCCTTCCTGCTCGAACTGGAAGCGCGTGAAGTACATCGTCATTTCCACGAGGTCGCTGTTCTTCGGTTCCTCGACATCATTCGTTGTGCAGCCTGTTAGCAATACCGCCAGCAACGCTGCAAAGTAAATCTTTTTCATGCTTTCTTGTTTTATGGTTAATCAATTATATAACGAAGTGCGCCCGCATTTTATTATGTAAACCCAAAGAAAGTTCGCCGTGATATATATAGAAGAACTTAATATATAAAAGCAAAAATGTGCGACATCAATAAGGAGAAGAGAGAATGCAAGGCGTGCAAAATCGTCTTTCTTGTGTGTTTGGTCATCAGCATTGCGCTGATAATAGGAGGCTTTTTCATGCCTCCGATGGGTGTTATTGACGGGAGTGTGCTGACAGCAGTCGGCGAGCTGATAGTCTTTCCGACCATTGCATTCGGGTTCCGAGCCGTTGAGCTTGGCTACGACCTGAAAATCAACCACGGGAATACAACAATAGAAATCGACAACGACTGAAGCTATGATCCGACTTTCGAAAAACTTCACACTCGACGAACTTTGCGCCTCTGCCACAGCCAAGGCGAAAGGCATCAAGAACCAGCCAGACACACAGGAAATCGTCAACCTGACTGCGCTCTGCCATAATGTGTTGCAACCACTGCGCGACTGGTGGGGGCGAGAGGTGAAGATAGGGAGTGGGTTCCGTTGCCTGAAACTCAATACAGCCGTCGGTGGCGTTAAGAACTCACAGCACATGCTCGGCCAGGCTGCCGACCTCTGCATCGACGGAGACATGACGAAAGGCAAGAAGTGGTTCAACTACATAAAAGGTCACCTGCAGTTCGACCAGCTCATTTGGGAGCATAACCTGAAGGGCACCTACTGGGTGCATGTCAGCTTCCGCAATGACGGTCAGAACCGCCACCAGGTCATCGACAATCTACTGAAGAAATAGTCCGCGAGGATAAGTTAGTTTTAGTTATTATGGTTAATTGTTAGTTTCAAACTCAGGCACTCAGCGGAGTGCCTTTTTTTGTTTGTAAACCCAACGGCACTTTGCGCCCGATTAGAAAAAGGAACTATGGCAGAATACTATGGTAGTGTCAAGGGGCTAAATGTCACCAACAGCCAAATAGCATCGCTGAGGGCTGACTTCTCCGGCTTGGATAAGCTGGACAGCATCATTGATAAGACACTACGCCGTCTGTCACTCAACGCTCGCACCCAGCACTATGTCGGTCAGGTCAATAGAGGTCAACTCAAAATGGGCGAGTTCGACTATTGGTTTGCCGACGAAGTACGCAGAGAACTTGGAAAGGTTCTCGGTATTGTGAGAAACAAAGCCGTAAAAAAGGCAAGAGAAGCTGGTGCTGGTGATGCAGCAAGTGCCGTGCTGCGGCGTATGTATAAAAACTCATTTACCGCAGCCGTTCACATTCTCGGTAACAGAGGCAGACTTAGCAGCAGAGAGCGTGTCGTTCCAGAACCAAACGGCGGCAAAAGTGGTATTCGTCGTCAAAGAACTGTCAGCGATCGAACGAAACAAATACGCAAATACTATGGTCCAGACCGCTCATTCATTTTGCGATTCCTCGAAGGTGGAACAGACATAAGAACTGCTCAAACATCAGGACCAACTGGAAGAGGTTCAAAAGCCACATACGGAGCAAGGGGCAATATTGCGCCTCGTTTCTTCTTCCATACCATTGGAGCAGACATGGAACAAGCTGCACGTCAACTCGGAGAGACGCTGATGCAGCACGTAGAACAATACGTAGAAAAACAATTCACAGAAGCAACACAATAAAACGATATGGCACAGTCACTGCTTGAACTATCGGTAGGCACCGGCAAATGGGATGCTGGACTAAAGAAAGCCCAATCCGCACTCAATAACTTTGTCAATGCACAAGGAGGACTCCAGCAAGCACTCGACAAAGACAATGGCGATATGGCAAAATTTGTGAAGATGATGGGCAATATATCATCTTCAGCCAATACCGCCAAAGGTCAGATGAACGACTACAAGCGAGCACTCGAACAACTGACCACACAATACAACATGATGTCCGATGCTCAGAAGAAGAGCATCGGACCCGACTATTTGCAAGCAATCGAGGCGTTGAAGGCTAAGTTCCAACAAGCAAAGATGCAAGTTGACGACTTCAATCGCTCCATCGGCGACATAAAAGCCCCGACCATAAGCGGAGGCGGTGGCGGATTATTCAGTGGTGACAAGTTGAGCGGAATGCTACAAGTGTTCGGTGGTAATATGATGACGAAGGCTGTTGGCTGGGCTGCATCGTTTGCTTCAGAAATGGGAAACTGCGTGAAGCAAGGCATTGAACTTGCCAAACAAGGTGAAGGCATCCGCATGGCTTTCGAGCGTCTTGGCCGAGGCGACATTCTGAACGGGCTGCGTGATGCAACGCACGGAACCGTTACCGACCTGGAACTGATGAAGGCTGCCGTCAAGTTTAATGACTTTAAGTTGCCGCTTGAAGAACTTGGAACCATGCTCGCCTTTGCTCAGCAGAAGGCAAAAGATACAGGCCAGTCGGTTGACTACATGGTGGATTCAATCGTCACAGGTCTTGGCAGAAAGTCACTGATGATTCTCGACAATCTTGGACTATCTGCTGCGGAAATCAAAGACAAGATGGAGGAAACTGGCGACATGACGAAAGCCGTCGGTGCTATCATCCGCGAACAAATGGCAAAAGCTGGTGATTATGTCGAGACCGCAGCTGACCGTGCCAAGAAAGCCGATGTTGAGTTGAAGAACGCGATGGAGGAACTCGGCAGAACATTTCAACCTCTCACAGATTCCGCATCGAATATGTGGAACAATATCAAGATAGGTTGCATCGACCTCCTGAATAACGCTGTGAAACCTCTCATCAATGCCTTCACAGAGGCGAGCAGACTCCGCAAGGAATTTGAAAAGTCAAGCAAGACGAATGTTGACCGAATGATAGCAAATCTTGGTGATGGTCAGGGGCCAAAAGCTCTTGAACTATACAACCGACAACTTGCCACATTTGACAGAGTAATTGCAAAAAGAAAGCGTACAATAGCGGCTCTTGGCGACGATGCAATCGAAAGTGGAATCAAGAAAAAAGAACAGGAAAGACTTGCTATCGACCTTGCAGCTCGTGCCGAATATGTTCGCCGTGCAAATGAATTGCACAAAAATGGTCCGCAGAAAGTCACAACAGAAACGCCACAAACACCCGAAACAACTGGCGGGAAAGGTGGCTCTGGTGGTGGTAAGACTGACACCATCCAGGGATTTAACATCAAAGACCTTTCTGCAGCAACCTGGGGAACCACGCAAAGCATGAAGGAGTTGCAGCAACAGCTCGCAAACTACAAGACTATGCTTGCAAATGCTACCGACCAATTCACAGCAGGCGAGGCAAATGCAGGCATCTCGGCCACGCAGCGACTTATTGCCGCACAGCCTACTGCACTGAAGATGGGCATTTCTGTCGAAGCAGCTGCCGACATGATGGATCAAGTGGAGTCTATCAAAGACCAAATCGAAGAAGGTGTGAAAATATACCTTAAGGCTACGATGGACACCGAATCAGTCGAAGACGTTGCAACCGCTGCGAAAGCTGTGAAGATAAACATGAAGGATGCAGCGTCGATGGTGAACACGCTCGGTTCTGCTCTGTCTGCTATTGAGGACCCTGGAGCGAAGGTGGCGGCTACGGTGGCGCAGGCAATAGCAACAATCGCTATGGCCTATTCTGATGCGTTGGCAAAGGACAGCTCGTCGAAGTTCAATATCTGGTCGTTCATTGCAGCAGCAGCAGCAGCTACCGTATCTATGGCAACAACCATCGCCAGCATTCACTCCGCAACAGGATATGCAGAAGGTGGTATCATCAAGGGCAACACATACAGCGGCGACCAAATTCCCGCAGACAGCTTCGTCAATGCTGGCGAGCTGGTGCTCAACAAGGCGCAGCAATTATCCCTTGCCAGTCAACTGACCGAAAGAGGCAGAGATAATGGCAGTGGTACTTCCACGCCATACGTTACAGGCGAGAAAATAGTGCTCGGTATAAACAACTACGGAAAGAAGCAAGGCTGGGGCGAATTGGTGTTCAGCAGAAGATAAAACTATGACATACTTTAGCTTAAGCGACTACAATGACTATTACGTCATCCCGTTCGTTGACATCGACGGCAACGAGTGGAAGATAACCATTCAAAGTCCGAATGGAGATACACCTATGGACCCGATTCAGTTGGTAGGTGCGGCTAATCCGATTGAGTGGATGGGTGTTGGCGATGAAGACCAGACTAATGTTGTGCTTGGAAGCACCGGCACACTTCGTCTTGTTTGCACGGATGCAACAAAGAATGAGTTCGTGCAAGGCGCACTATTCCCAGAGGCTATCAACGAAAGAAAAGTGATTGTAACAAGGAAAACAAACAATACGGATGTGCTGATTTGGCAGGGATTTATCAAGCCAGAACAATACACTCAGGATTGGGACCGCCCTCCATACGAAATAGAGTTGCCAATAATTTCGCCTATTGCCGCCACCGAGTTCTTCCCGATGCCTGACTACAATAGTGTGCTGGAAAAGACAACCATTGCTGGATTGCTTCAATACGCACTTGACTTGTTGGGCTGCGAATTTATAAGAATTATAACTAACAAGCCCGTATATGAGGATTTTAATGGAAACACTCAGGAAGTAACCGTTGACAATTCAACCGCTCCTATGCACTGGACGGAAGGCTCAGCAAGTTCCTTGTTCTTCTACAATTTTGAAGGCGATGGCATCAAACCAAAGACGCTGAAAGATTTGCTTGAAGCAATATGCTATCCGTATGGCAAAATAAATGACTGCAAGAACTTCATCACTATTTTAATGGCTGCCGGAAAGTACATTGACGAAGATGCAGAACTTTTCGTATTGACATCAGGAACAAGATTCAATGCTTTGGGCGACTTAAATGAGTTTGATCTTTCCGACTTGCAAATCGCAAGCACTGACAACAGTACAACACTCATTTCTAAACCTTCGAGTGTTAGTTTTGTTAATAGCGTTGAAACTGAGCAAGACATATTTGAAATTACAGAAAAATACTTGAAGAGTTCGCTGCCTTGTACCGTTACAGATATTTCGGACACAAATAAGGTAAAGGTAATTCATCAAGACGATTGGTACAGATACCATTACAAATTCGGTGCTGAATATGTAAACGAGTCACTATACACACCAGTCAATGCGTATAATCTTCCAAGCGTTCCAGCATTCATGAGAGTTGTAGATCAAGAGTCAGAAGACGATGGCGCAACTTGGCAATATAAGTTAGTTATGCCTTTGGCCTTTAGGCTTTCTGCTGATAATTCTGTATTTGGCAACGCATTTGGATTTGACATTCCAATGAAGATAAAGTCAACGCCAGGAAAGAACAAGGTAAAAGTTTCATTTAATGTTTATGCAGATAGCAATGAGCCTGAGCTTCCGAATGGAATTATAAATCGTGACGCGCTATTGCCTCTAATAATAGATGTAGATTCTGGAAAGTATATAAGACTTACAGACAAGCAATGGTATGAAATGCCAAATACATATACAGACCAGAACATCCATTGGGCAACAATGGAATATCTTACAAATCAGTCTATAACATTTAACGAGCCACGCAATACAGGAGACATATTGCCACATACATTGCGCTTTGTTATGCGAAATTCCTCTCTTGTTGCATCGACAGCTTCCACTCATAATTTCTATTTCAAAGTAAAGGTTGAGTATGTGCGCGATGATGCAAGGACAATGCAACTTGTAGCAGATACATTCGCAGACACTTTGATAAACGCAGGGCAAGATAATGACATTGGCGGTTCTGGTCCAGCAATCAACATTGACCTGAAAACAATGTGTGGCCGCTCTTCAATCATTATAAATGGAAACGCATTTGCTCCATACAACTCTTTCTGTGATGCGACAAAATACATCGACACGGGCAACCGAAAGAAAATAGAACTGGAGGCTGTGAAGTTCACGACTGACTTTATAGATAAGCCTTTCCTCGTTAATGATGGCTCGACGGTGTATTTCCCTGTCGCATTTGGTATGAATCCAAGAAACAACACGGTGAATTTAAGGCTCATTAGTACAAACATTGGAATAACTCAACCTACACAATCATGATAAACGGCAATAACATCTTCATATCGCTCGACTCGAATGCGACGACCACTCCGTTCGCTGCTACCAAGAGCAACGAGATACAAACCGAGTGCGATACAATCGAAATCAGCTCACCGACTGTTGGTGACTGGCGACAATACATTGCAGGTCGCAAGGAGTGGAGCTTCACAGTTGGCTGGCTGGTGGTGGCGTGTGGTACAAACGTAAAGAATAGCCTTGAAGCCCTGCTTGAGGTCGGCAAGAGTTACACCATCACCATCTGCGACCGCACGGGTTCCACTGCAACGGCACGGCTCACTGGCTCTGCCATCTGCACATCCGCAAAAATCACCGCCGTAAGGTCAAACATTGCGCAAGGCTCATTCTCTTTTAAAGGCAACGGGGCACTCGCCGCTCCGTCTGTGTAAACCCAACAGCACTTTGCGTCCGATAAGAAAAGACTACTATGGGATATTCATCAGGAATGCTCAATAAGCGCATCACGATTGCCAAGCGCAAGGACGACGCTGCTGAAAGTTTCGGAAAGAAGGACAAGCCAAAGTATGAGATACTTGGCACGTATTGGGCTGCCGAGACTTTTGACAAGGGCGTGAAGTCGTTGCGTGAGGGAGCCTTCGATGCCTACAACACCGTGATGTTCCGAATGCGGAACTATCCAGGTATTGACCGCTGGTGCCTCATTCAGTATCACGGCAAGTGGTATCAGATTATGAGCTTCAACGAGGACTATCAGGAGAACCAAATCCAAATCACTGCGCAAGAGCTGGCGAACCAAAAGGTGAACATTATAACACCCAGCGAGTCGGACATAGAAGGTCCGGCTGTTGTTGGCGATATAAAATAAGGAACTATGGCAACGAAGACAACAAAAACGAAAACGAAAACCAAAGCAAAGGCGAAGGTTCGGGCAGTGAAGCCGCTCGTATTCCCTGAGAGCGAGAAGGTGGTGGCTGTTATCAACTTCAACACGCCGGAGCTGACAGAAGCGGCAATCCTTTCCGTGAAGAAGCACGGAGGCGAGGACTACAAGTTCGTGGTGTTCGACAACAGCATGACAATCGACTATCCTGCCGGCCAAGGACTGCCGGAGCGACACTACGATGCACGTCCGTTCACGAAGGAAATGGAGAACGTGACGGTCATTGACAACACCAAGGGGCAAGTCATCGACTTTGCGAAGGAGTTGGAAAAGTACCCAGACAGGAACCCGATCCACTCCATCTGCAACGATTGGGGCTCTACGAAGCACATCTGGACGGTACAGAAACTGTGGGAACTGATTCCAAACGGCTTCGTATTGCTCGAAAGCGACGTGCTTGTTTGCGCCAGCATTGACTTCATGTTCAACCGCGACGAGGGCGTGATTGGTCACGTTTGCCAGCATCAGAAAGGCAACCGATTCGGCATTGGCCGACTGATGCCTTTGCTCTGTTGGATGAATGTACCGATGCTCACGAAGTGCGGCGCAAGGTATTTCGATCCTGAGCGCAGTTGGATGCTGTGGCCAGGCGAGGACGACCAGCGAAACTGGTACGACACTGGGGCATGTCTGCTTGATGATGTGCGGAAGCACGTTGGCGGACTCAGAGGCAAGGCCATCGACATCCGTCCGCTCATGGTTCACAAGCAAGCTGGCAGCTGGCAGAAGAACGTGTCGGCAAAGCGGTGGCTTGAACTAAACGCTTCGCTCTGGAAATGAGATACACGGTGCTGACATATATCTTCGGCGACTACGAGTGCATTCACGAAGTCAAGGAGAAGGACCCAGAAGCCGACTATGTGCTGGTGACTGACAATCCGAACCTGACAAGCAAGACGTGGCGAGTGGTGCGCGACAGACTGCTTGATGACAAGACGGTGTGGGAGAAGTGCTACGAGGTGCGATTCCATCCGTTCCGATATTGCAGCACGGAGATTGTGGTCAGGCTGGACGGCTCAATCGGCATAAACAAGCCGCTGACTCCGCTCATTGACGCATTCGAGCGTGGCGAATATGACCGCTGCCTTATGATACACCCCAGGCGAAACACCATGCCAGACGAATACCATGTGTGGGTACACCAACGAGACTATCCGCAAGAGCAGGCAGAGCGTTGCCTCGGCTTCATGGCGTGGCTTGGTTACGACCTCGGCTACAGGGGACTCTTCCAGGGGTGCTTTGAAATAGTAAGGAGGTGTCCGTTGAACTTACTGGTCAACGACATGACTTTCGACATGCTCCGCTATCTTGCAGGCGACGGCCATATTCAGCGAGTCAACCAAACCATCCTGTCGTTCGTAATCAATCACTTCTTTAGCGGCTCGCTCAAGGTGATGCCAATCAGTGAAAATGTTGTGTACGGCGACATGATGACTTGGTACGAGCACAATTCCAACAAGCCACTGACGCAGCTCTGTATGATTGAGCCGTGGATGTTCAACAAGCCCGTTGAGTTTGTCATGTAAACCCATCGGCACTTTGCAAACGATTAGAAAGGAAAGAAAAGATATGGAACTATTCGGAAGTAATATCTTCAGCTTCAGGAAGCGCGAGGTGCAGCCGACACCGCCAAGTGGTGTGCAGGGTGTGCCGTCGAGCACAATGGAGCAGAAGCCAGAAGTGAAAGGCGGCTCGTTTGAGGAGCGCATCGTGTATGTGCAGAGTCCGCAGATGGCTCTCACGGTGTCGCCCGTGTTCCGTGCGCTGAAGCTCATCATGGACACGCACGGCGTGATGCCGGTGCAGTACCGCAAGAAGGACACCATCGGCGGCAACTTCACCGAGGATATGCGGGGACTGGGCAAGCGCATCAACTATCTTCTTCAGGTGGAGCCGAACCCCATCACGACGGCGGCTGACCTGTGGAAGCAAGTGACGTACAACCAGCACATGCGCGGCAACGGTTTTGTGTATATTGAGCGTGATGAGTTCGGGTTCCCATACCGTCTGTGGCTGTGCCGCATGGGTGAGTACAACATCATGACGGGCCGCTACAACTTCATCATGTACCTCTCGGACGAGGGCTACGTGGAGAAGACCGACGTGCCGCGTTCGGACGTGATGCACTTCCCGAACACCTACCGCTATCAGAACGGCTTCTGGGGCATGTCAACCCTGGAGTTTGCCAAGGGCGAGCTGGGACTGATTAAGACCAACAAACAGCAGTCGCTGGAAACGGCTGCGAAGGGTGGCCGCGTGAAGGGCTTTATCTACGAAGAAAAGCCCGCACAGGGACAGGGCACACTGGCCTTCGGCATGTTCAACAAGGACGAGACCGACAGATACGCCAAGGAAATGAACACCAAGGTCTATCAGCAGGACATCAACTTCCTGCGTGGTACGGGATTCCAGAACATCTCGATGACCGCACAGGACATGCAGATTATAGATCAGCTCCAGCTTTCTTATGATGACTGCGCGAGATATTTTGGTGTGCCGCGTCCGCTGCTGATGCTCGACACGAATAGCCATTATAATGACTATCAAAATGCCACGATGGAGTTCCACACCCGTACCATCCTGCCAGAAAAGGCTGACCGCGAGAAGGAAATCTATCGCAAGATAGACCTCGACCCGCAAGGCCACTACGGTATGCGCGACATCCACATCTGCGAGAAGCCGCTGTTGGCTATGGACCCCGAACGGCAGGCGAAGGTGGATCAGTTGCTACTTCAGAACGGCACGAAGACCCCGAACGAGATTCGTCAGGAGCACGACATGCCAGCCGTGGAGAATGGTGGCACGCCACTGGCTTCGGCCAACCTCATGACGCTCGACGCGCTGATTGCGAAGAGCGAGGCGGCAACCACGCTGAAGCCGGGCAACTACACCGTGGCAGAACCCGCCAAGGAGGGCGAGGGTGAAAAGTGAGAAAAACATCGTCACGTGACAATCTCGAAACTGCGACGTGGCAAATAAAATTTGCCACGTGACGACCGAAAACTGGCACGTGCCAAAAATAAATCGGCAAAAGCCATTTTGAAAATGGCAAAAGCCAAATTAAAAACGGCAAAAGACAACGAATATGACACCCAACCCGACACGAGAGGAAATTGAAGCCCTCGAAAGAGAGATCGAGAAGAGCCGCAAGCACCGCGTGCGAACGGCGGTAAACCCAGCGAGACAGTATGGGTAAGCCGATTAAAGCATCAGATTGCAAGTGCTGTGAGTGTGGAGAGCAGGCAGTCGCCTTTTGGCCTGTCATCGACCCCGACATTCCGAGCCATCCATATTGCCGCAAATGTCTCGACAAGGCAAAGCACGAACTGATGCTGAAACTGTTCGGGGAAGACTTTGGTAAACCCCAGACAGGGAAATGAACGATAAGTAGTAACAAGTTTTTCAAGATTGAGATATGAAACAGACACGATTTATTCCGATTGAGACTTGTGGCTTGCAGGTACGCGAGCCGCAGGAAGGACAAGAGATGAGCCGCGAAATCGAGGGCCGTCCCATTGTCTTCGGTGTGCGTTCTGTCAACCTTACCCCGTGGTCATCCACTCGTAAGGTGTATGAGATTCTGGAGCCTGGTTGCATCAGCCGCGAACTGTTGCAGAAGTCGGACGTGATTCTCAACCTGAACCACTCGAACATGGTGCCCGACGTGCTGGGTCGCTACCGTGGCACGGACAAGGACACACTGACGCTGGAACTTCGCGGCGACGGCATCGACTGCCGCTGTGACCTTCCGAAGACTAACAACGCCAACGATGCGCTGGAGCTGATCAAGCGCGGCGACATCAACGGCATGAGCTTCGCCTTCGAGGACGACTACGAGGACACGGAGAACGGCGTATCGTATGAGCGCACCAACGACGTCGAGGACGGCAAGGAGGTATGGCTGCGCCACGTGAAGAAAATCACCGGCCTGTACGACGTGGCTATTGTGACTCATCCGGCTTACGAGCAGACTTCAGTCGGTATGCGTGAGGCTTCTGACCGTATCGACGCTGCCATTGAAGCACAGATACAGCGCGAGTGTGGCGACGATGACGAGGCAAAGCGCAAGGCTGAGGAAGCCGCTGCAAAGGCTGAACAGGAGAAGCGCGAACAAGAAGAGCGCGAACTGGAGGAAGCCGCCAAAGAGCATGAGCGCGAAATGATGGCAATGCGCCTGTATCATCGCGCCCAGCGAATGAAAACTGAACAAGAATTGGAATCACTTATTTTTTAACCCTTAAAACGTTTTAGGAAATGAAAGAAATGACTAAGACACAGATTCAGGAGCGTCAAGTCGCTTGCTGGAATCGTATCGACGAACTCGACGAGGTGAGCAAGACCCGCGAGTTGACCGCCGATGAGCAAAAAGAACAGCGTTCTCTGATTGACGAGAGTGCTAAGTTGTCAACCCGCGCAAAGGCTCTCGCATCCGACGTTGAGCTTGCCAAGATTCGTGAACGCGAAGAGAAAGGCAAGAAGCTGCGTGAGGAAATTAAGAGTTGCGGACTCGAGAGGCGTGCAGCCAACGCAACGACCATCCTCGCCAACGCCATCACAACTGGCGACGACCAGAACGCGACCGCTAACCTGGAGGCAGGTGGCTTGATTCCTGTTGAGATTAAGCCAATCATCGACACCAAGGTTCCAGGCATCGAACTGCCCGACGACCTCGTGATGTTGACTGGTGTGACTGGCACTCAGGTCATCCCTTACAGCATCAACGACGTGAAGTTCACCGTTGAAGGTGAGGTGTCGAAGGTGGCAGAGCAGGCTCTCGACTTCGCCAACACCAAGTGCTATCCCCAACGTGTCGCTGCAAGCGTTCCCGTCAGCTTCCGTGCTATCGACAACGCCGCATTCGACATCATCGCATTCCTCACCTTCAAGTTCCAGAAGGGCTGGGCAATGTTCCGTGCGCTCCACGTTTACGCACATGGTGAATATACCAAGTTGCAGTCTCCTTTTGCAAAGGTAACTGTCAAGGAGCTGACTCTCGATGCAAACATCGGTAAGAACCTCGCAAAGGAAATTGCCGAAATGTACGACCTTGGCTTCGAAGGCGATCCAGAGGTTATCATGGACAAGACAACCGAGGTTGACTTGGCATTCACCAAGCTCATCCCTGGCACCACCGACAGCAACCGCACCGTTGTTCAGGATGGCCGCTGCGTAGGCTACCGCATGAAGGTGTCTCCTTACATCGACTATGCTATCAACTCCAGCGGTGTAGCATCTAAGGATGCAACCTACCGCTACATCGGTATCGGTCACTTTGGCTACCTCCAGGAGCAGCAGCATGGTGAGCTGAGGTTCAACATCGACGGAACCAGCCAAGAAAACTTTGACCGTGGCTGCGTAAGCGTGGGTATGTCCACAGACTACTCTCTTACTGACTTGTCGGCTCTCGTGAATGGCGGCGACGCTAACACTCCGCACAAGCCACAGGCCTTCAAGCTCATCAAGTTGATTGAACCTGCAAGTTCTTCTGACATCGACTAATCTTCTGGTCATAGTTCCAGATCGCTTCGGCGGTGCTGAGAGATAAAAGCCTTCACACCGCCGGAGCATTTACCAAAAAGCAGCAATGAAAACATTCGCAGAAATACTATTCGACGCGCTGAAGGCAGACGAAACGCTGATGGCTCTCATTGGCAATCGTATTGTATCGACTTGCTTTGAAGTTCCGCCATACGAAACCGACAACACCGAGCTGCCAAACATAATCATCACCGACGACGGCTTCACAGCCAACGAATCGACGAAGGACTATGTGTGGGAAGGTGAAGAGGACAACGTGATGGCTGCGATTGATGTTGCTGCAACAAGTCCTTGGGATGTGAGCAAGCTCGTCAGCATGGCTCGTCAGGCCGTAGAGAACTACATCGAAAGCCTATACGAGCAAGGGGAAGATATTCCAACGCTGCAACAGGGCTCGCCATCTTCGCAAGGCCTTGACTGGGACTGGGAAAAACCATGCTATCATCAAGCAATAGTGTATCAAGCAATAATGCCTAAATATATCTACAACGATGAGCAAGAAGAAAACTAATCCGCTCGACGAATTGACGCAGAATGGTGAAGTCATTCTCACTGCCAAAACTCACGAGCAAGTCATGGAAGATGCAGCCGCACTGATTGAGGAGCTCGGAGGACAGGCTTACGTCTGCCTCGCTGCCAAGACTGCGGATGACTCTCACTACGCAAAAATCAAAATCAAAACTCAAAATCAGGAGGAATAAACTATGGGTGTAATTAAAGGCCAGAACCTTCGTGTCTTTGTAAAAGTCGGCTCGGGTACATCAAAGTGCATAGCTATGGCGACCAACTGCACGCTGCACGTATCGGCTGCTCTTGAAAGCGCGAGCACTAAAGACGATGCCGATTGGGACGTTCAGGAAGTTGTTGGGCTTTCCTGGGACGCTTCAACCGATTCCCTCGTGACGCTTGTGGATAACGGTTCCAACGGAGAACTGCCACAAGACCTCATGTCTCTAATTCTCAACAAGACAAAGGTGACGCTCGAGTTCGACCAAACTGCCGGAACCAACAACCGAACTGCTCAGAACTCCGCTATCAAGCGCAGCGGCGAAGCCTATCTGTCTGACTTTTCCTTGACCGCCCAAAATCGAGCTAATAGCACTATCAGCTGCCAATTCACGGGAGCCGGACCTCTTAGCTGATTTAGTGGCCATGTATAACCATTAAGCCCTGCTCCTTCGGGGCGGGGCTTATTTAATAAAGGAGGAAAAATATGGGTGTAATAAAAGGACAGAACCTTCGCGTAATGGTAGGCGACCCAGCAAGCTCATACCAGAACGTGCAAACGCCAACTTGCATTGCCGCGAGCCGTTCATGCACGCTGCATCTTGCGCTTGACGTTGAGGACGTTTCAACAAAGGACAGCGAGGGCGATTTTGCCAAGCAAGAACCCGTCGGCATAAACTGGGATGTATCGGTTGAGTCGCTTGTTACAGACGACACCGAAACAAATGCCAAGAAAACCGAAGAACTCGAAGTCGGCAAGACTTACGTTCTGTTGTTCTCGCGCACATCGGATGCGACAGGTGGTCAGAACCGAGGCGGTATTGACTCGCAAATCAATCTTGCAGGATATGCCGTGCTCAACGATTTGAGCATCCAGGCACAGAACCGCCAAGCGTCGGTTGCAAATGCGCAATTCCAAGGTGTAGGCGACTTGTTCCAAGCTCCGCCATCAATCAAAGACTGGGTGAACTCAAAGAACTACGGATCGTACGTCGGCATCGCAAAAGTCACCACTACGGGACCAAGTTACACGGTTGCAGTAGCCGAGCATGAAACCTACGGCACTACGCTGTTCTTGATTGCGCACGACGGCATCTGCACCACGCCATCGGCAGAAAGTGGACATGTGACGGGCATCACCGACCTTGGCAGTTCATATACAGCCGCAAACGATTATGACAGCTTGAAGAGCTGGGTGGCAAATATGGGGTATAACATGCCAGATGTGCAAACTGACGGAACATACGACTACCAATTCCTGCCAGCAACGGCAATAATTGGTGCGACCTACCTTGGCGAACTTGAATCAATCTAAACTCTCAGAACTATGACCAACGAGAAAACAATCCAACTTTGCGGCAAAGAAGTGCGCTTGCGCTATTGTGCCGCAACGGAGACGGGCTTCGAGCAGCTGGCAGGCAAGAGCATCGGCGACATTGACTTTCAATCTCAGGAAGACTTGATTCGCCTTGCTGTTTCTGCCATTCTCGCTGCATACATGCGAACAGGAGAAGAGGCACCCGTCAAGACTGAAGACTTGCTCTACGAAGCCAAGCCTGCTGAAATTGTCGAACTCTTCAAGACAACCATCGAACTGCGACTTGCATGGTACGACATTCCTGCGGTAGTGGCAGAAGAGCTGAAGAAGGAACAAGCAGAAGTTGAAGAAGAGGATGCCCCAAAAAACGCCTGACCGCTCACGACCGCTACTCAAAGCTCGTGGGCGAAATAGGCTATGACAGAAAGGAATACCTCTACGAACTCAGTTATTGCGACATTCTGTGCATTGAGCGAGGCTACTATGCACGCTATCATCAAAGCTGGGAACAAGCGCGACTGATTGCATATTGCGTGCATTATTGCATGGGTGCCCCGAAAGGACAAACTGCAAAGACAGTCACTGAGTGGCTTCCGTTTCGCTGGGAAAAGGACAAGGATCCATCGGCACCAATCAGCCAACAGACAGCGGAAGACCTGCGCCGGCAAATGATGGAATGGAACGCAAACATCGAAAACGAAAAGAGCGACAAATAGTGCCGCTCTTTTTTATTGTGGACCTTTCCACTTGCCTTCGTCTTGCATCTTGTTGAGGTCATACACGCCCCACTCTTCAGGCTCGTCGCACTTTTCCTCGACTTGCTCAGGCTGTTTGCTGCAAGACATCACCATCACCATAGCGGCGAAGAAATACACCAGTCGTCTCATATATTTATTTTTTTCTTTAGGTACTTTTAGTTTTTTCTTTAGGTACTTTTAGTTTTTTTTCAATCATGTCGAAGTCTTCATGCACGCTCTCAGCCAGAACCTTCGCATAGCGTTGCGTTTGCTTTATATTTGTATGACCGAGCATTTTGGCAAGGTTTTCAATCTTTACACCGTTGCGAAGCATATAGGTAGCGAAAGTATGGCGGGCAAGATGTGAGTGCAACGGGAACGTAATGCCGGCAGCCTTGCCGACGAGCTTCAGCTCTCTGTTATAGACTTGGTTGGTCATCTTCGGCACCTTCATGTCGTAACGCTCCAGAACTTCGACGGCTGGAGGTAGCAACTGATTCACAAAAGGCTGCCCCGTCTTTATGCGCGAACCAATGATGCGCCACTTGCCATCGATCTTCTTGTATGCGCTTATGTCGAATGCCTGCATATCAGCATACGCCAAGCCAGTGAACATTTGGAAGATGAAAAGGTCGCGTGCTTTCTCCATAAATGAGCCAGGAGCTGGCGCAAAGTTCATTATGAGTTGCATTTCGTCCTCCGTCAAGTATTCCGTATTCTCACGGTCGCCTTTTGAGAACACGCCACGCATACGGCTGTATGGGTTGAACGGAATCAACTCCTCGCGCTCGGCACGACTCAGAAGCGCACGGATGCACTTGTGATAATTATATACACCGCCACCCGATATTCGAGAACAACGCCCAGGAAGGCGACGGAGCCACGCATCCAACTTGTATATATTGTTGACGGTGACATCGCCCCAGGACTGAATCTCGCCATACTCACGCAAACGCTTCAGGACTGACTTATAATGCTTATAGGTGCCAATACCAACGCCGAGCTTCAGAAGCTCACCATCCATCCAGTCAAGCACCGTCTGCGACTGAACAGTTGACCATATATTCTTTTTTATTTGTGCAATGTCAATGTCGTGCCCGCTCTCGAGCGATTCATTGACAGCAGCCATCAGTTTGTCAACAATTATGCTGAGCCGCTTGTTCAGCGCATCAGCATGGATGTGGTTCACAACTTTGTCGAATGCCCACTGATGAGCATATACGCACACGCCCGTAGGTATATAATATGAACGGCGGTTAATAGTCACTCGAGCCTCAAGTGGCCCTTCTTTGTCTTTCGGAGTTCTTTTCCGAAAGTCATAAACAATAGCAGCTGTAATCATAGTTTTTTCGTTTTGTGTTTTACCACCCATTTTTGAGTGGTAAAACAATGGTAAAACATTTTTGCGATTTTCTACGTTTTTCTGCTATTTTCAACCTTTTCCGTTTTACCGCTAAGTGTTTGTTTTTCAATCTTTTCGCTTATTTTCAGCGATTTGCGTACACCCACAAAGTGATCCGGATGGGGTTTGATAATAGCTTGTTTGTTACGATGTTAGGTGTTGGATGGTAAAACTGAGTCGGTATTTTCGGCGGTTGCAAGGGTTTTTGAAGGTGACAAAATGTACTCGCTTCCTTTCTGATGGCGAATGGCTTGGTCGAGCTTTTCTGTAAGCAAATCAACCTTTTCAAGCGTTGCTTTGAGCATCCGACGAAGCTCCTCCATTTCTTTCTCTTGTTCTGTCTGCCTGAAGAGCATTGCATCTGCTTGTTCTTGACTGATTGACTTTTTCGTTTGTTTTTTTTCAAGAATCATGCTGACTGGCTTCATCTTGAAATAGTTAATATCGAAAACGTTTGGGAATTTTTCGATAAGTTTGCGTATTGTCTTGTCTGATACGCCCTTCCTGTTTTGTCTTACATTTGAGATTGTTGCCTCCATAATGCCCGTATATTCGGACAGCTCTTTTTGGCTCTCAAAGACGTGCGTCTCGATGAGATAATCCACTGCATCAATAAAACGACGATTTCTTTCGATTTTTTCTTCCAAATTAGCCATAATTAGCCCCTATTATCTTAAAATATGTTAATAATTACGCCAAATTATTCCATTTTATTCTGAATTATCCTATATTTGCACTCGAAAACCAAAAATACGGAATCGGGTACAAAAATAGCCTTACGACACAGAGTGCCGATTTGCGTGTTAGGGAAAGCAAAGTTAAGGCTATTTTCCCGAAACCGTATAAAAATGAATAAAGATTTATAAACTTTTAACAATGGACGAAAGAACTCGACAGGCAATCATTGACACGGTGCAAGAGGCATTGAGCCACGCGATGTCGGAATACGAGGAGCGATGGCTGACTGCAAAGCAGCTATGCGAGCAGTTCCAGATGTTCACAATGTCGTGGCTCAAAGAAAATGGCGACTGCCTTGGCAGGAAACGTGCAAGCATTGTTGAAACCGACGGAACCCGTCACTCTACAAGCTGGGCATATCCACGCAACCACATCCAACGCATGGTGATTGAAGGTCGCCTGGACTTTATGAGAAAGGACAAATGCCAATACAGACCGAGCAAGAAGGACAACAAAATAAAAACCAATAAATAATAAAACTATGGGAAAAGAGACTTTGAAGAGCTGGGCAAGACTGGCGGTGATTATTGTTTGTAGCATTGTTGCACTTGTGCTTTTGATGGCTGAACCAAACGAAGGCGGCAGCATGTTGAAATGGTTCGGTGTGTTTGTATGCTCGAAGTTCGGAGCCATTGCGTGCGGCTGGCTTGCATACCAACAACTTCAAGAGCTGGCAAAAGAAATCAAAACCAACAAATAAAGAGAAATGGAATTTATAGGGACATTGAAAGGGTGCGTAGCCACCAGGAGTGGTGAAACCGCAAACGGGAAATGGGAGCGTAGGCAATACCTCGTTGAAGAGGTGGCAACGTGGCCGAGGAAGATGGTGTTCGAGATTGCAGACGGCGAGATGGGTAGGTACAAGGAATGGGATTCGCTCATCGGCAGGAATGTATGCGTACGATTTGGTATCGACGCAAGAGAATACAACGGCAAGTGGTTCAACGATATTGCTGCCTGGAGCATCCGTGGCTGCTATCCAGAACCGCCAAAGAACGAACAATAAACGGGACAAGAAAAGGCACGCCACAGCGGTGGCATTTGCTTCCCGAATTTATCCGCATTATGTGTTTGCAAGCTCCCGCAACGCGGGGGCAAAACGGAAGGTTGGCCGAGCGGAAAGGCAAAAATAAAAATCGTGTGTACTTTGCAAAATAAGGCGGGTTCGACTCCCGCACCTTCCACGAACAATAGCATGTCGTAAAGCCCTGCCAGCAATGGCGAACGTTAATGAATAGAGACTGGGTGACTCTGCTGCTCACTGCTATTTCAAAGCTCTTTGACTTACTGAACAAGAAAGCATGACACCAGAAAGTAGCGCATAGTTGGGAACCCATGAGACTGCGTGAAGGGCTGGTGTGTAATAGTATAACGTGCTCGGAGCAATCGGGGCGCGTAAAAATGGAAGCCGCGTAGAAGCAAAGGGGAAAATCGCTTGGTGCAGAAATGACACTCAGGTACGCAGGTTCGAGTCCTGCCGCGGCTACAAAGAATTTAATATAAGGAACTATGAACCATGAACGAAGAGAACAAAGTACCACAGATTGACCAGGGCGAGCTGGTGCCAACATTCCTTGCCGGCGACAAATGGTATCAAGTTGATGTCAGTCAAGACATGCTCGACTTTGACGAACCATATCAACCGCCACGCTATACATTGGAACGAAACGGCATTCCTTTTGCCGATGTTGGAGAATTGCACATCATAAGCGGGAAGCCAGGAAACGGAAAAACTGGACTTATGTCACAACTGGAGGCGACAACGCTTGGTAGAAAGTTCGGTAACACTATCGCAAGAGATGTTGGACATATTATTCGTGACGACAAAGGTAATATAATTCTTGGAGAGGACAAACGACCATTCTTCAAAGTAAAGCCGACAAGAATACTTCACATTGACACGGAGCAGGGTAAGGATGACACCATCGCTATCAAGAACCGCGTCATATCAATGTCAGGAATGCCGAGTCAAGAGGCAAAGGAGCATTTCTTCATTCTGCGACTTCGTGACACGGAGCTGGCGCAAGACCGCTGGAAGAAGATACTGAAAGCCATCTACGTGGTACAACCGACCGACATCTTCCTGGACGGTATGCTCGACATTGTGGAGGACTACAACGACCAGAAGGAGTGCCAGCCGATTATCCGCAAGTGCATGATGCTGGCGACGTACTACGACACGAGCCTCTGGGCGGTGCTGCATGAGAACCCGATGGTTGACAAGCTCGTTGGTACGCTCGGCTCCATCACTCAGCGCAAGGTGAGCGAGATATTCACGGTGATCAAGGTGAAGCAGGCCGACCTAAAGGAAAACGACCGCAACCCAAATCTTCCAGACATCTATTTTCGTGTGAAGCAAGTTAAGGCTCGTGGGCGTGACGTTGAAGATTGGCTTTTCCGCTACGAGAACAACGCAGGAGGATGGGGACAACCTATTGAACTCGAAATAACAGGGAATTCCGTAATAGACGATAAGGAGGCAGCAAAGTTAAAAGAATATGATGCGCTATTAAAGGCATATAACTGGACGTCATCAGGTATAACTTACACAGAACTTGATCGCCACATCCGAAGTCACGGACATATAACATCAAACAGGAAAATAGATGAAATACGAAACACAGGAATGGAAAGAGGCATCATATATAAGGATGCTCGTGGAAAATATCACTACAACGGACTAAAACCTCTTCCCGATGATGGTCAGCAAGACTTGCCATTTGAGAAGCAAAGTGATGAAGATACACCATTCTAACCAACCGCATGCCCATGTACCCCCACCCCCCAAATATATATATAAATATATATTAGGGGGTGGAAGGGCACCAGCGCAAGCGGGCGACGCGCATACGCGCGAACATTATTCAAAAATTTTTAGCATACAGATATGCGGCATTGCCGCATAAAAAATAAACGAACATGATAGACAAACTAACCGAGCAGAAAATTAAGGACGCAGCGAACATCGTCGAGGTCATGAGCGACTTCATTACGTTGAAGCGCATCGGTGCCAGGTACACTTGCCTTTGCCCTTTCCACGACGACCACAATCTGGGCAGCTTCTCAGTATATCCACGCGGCAACGTCTATAAGTGCTTCAGCTGCAATGCTGGCGGTGACAGCATCAAGTTTCTAATGGAATATGAGAAACTATCCTATCCTGACGCGCTGCGATACCTTGCTACGAAATACGGCATCTACATTGACGAAGACTATGACAAAGAAAAGTTCAAAGGACTTAAGCCTGCCAAGCCTCGAGAAATGTTCGTCAATCCTTACGACTTGCCTGTGCGAACATGGCCGACCGAATACATCGGCTATTACAAATACCTCGCACACGACAACCTCGTGAGCTGGCTCAGGCAACAGAAATGGGATGGCTGCCAACGTGCTCGACTCGAGGAAGCACTCCATGACTATCATGTCGGACATCAATACTACGACTACTTCGGACAGCATCACGAGTACACGATATGGTGGCAGCTGGACGAGAACAACGTCTTGCATAATGCTCACCTGATGGAATATCTAAGCGACGGACACAGGGACAAATACAGAAGGTACACGCAGACGTGGCTCCACGCCATCATGAAGCGAGCCAACAAGAACCCGTTCGACGAGAACAAAGAGCGAGCAAGCTATTGCCTGTTCGGTCAACACCTCTTGAACAAGTGGCCGAATGCACCAATCAATATCGTTGAAAGCGAAAAGACGGCAATCATTATGGCTGCTGCTTACGGTAACAATGCGGCAGGAATATGGATGGCGTGTGCTGGAATGCAAAACCTTACCGTTGAACGGCTTGCGCCACTCATGGCGACAGGCAGACCGATAGTATTGTGGCCAGATCGTGACGGCATCGAGCGGTGGAGCGAAAAGGCTCAGGAACTCGACTACATCAATATGAACATAAACACCCAGCTCGTGAAAGGCTGCTGGATAGAAGCCGACGGTCCGAAAGCCGACTGCGGCGATGTGATACTACGAATAATAAACACTTGAGCGAGAAATGAAACAAGATGACGAAGGAAAATATGTGAGCGTTGCTGGCAAGATTAGCCTGTGGTGCTACGGACGGCTGATGCGCATACTGAAGAAGCGAGGGATTACAATCTACCAAATGCTTCAGAACGTGTGTGACAGCTTCGTGCGATATATGGACGACCGCCACAACCTCACGCCAGAAAGCGAGAAGGTGATGTCAATCTTCGAGCACGCCATAGGTTGGGAAAAGAACTTCAACCTTGGCGACCCAAACGTAAAGCCAGAAGTGAGCGAGGCGACCTACTATCTGACAGACGAAGGCGGAAAGAAAGGCGTGCGAGTGATGCACGTCGAAAAGCCATTCTTCGGTCAGTGGACGCAGAACTTCAACATTCAGCAGATACTTGAAAGGTTTATGTGCCTGACATTTCCTCAACTCTACAAACGGCTGCGATTCATTGCCGTTTGTCGTGAGTGCGCGAGCATCCTGGAACTGCTGACTGAAGTGGTGGCAGAGCTGGAAGACGAGGAAAAGAAGCGCGAACTGCTGGAGGACTTCGAGGATGCCGGACGTGGCGACTTCGGTCAACACTTCCACGACACACCGCCAAAGCGAACACACGAGGCAACCGACGACACACTATTCAAAGACGAACTAATATAATACAATATGACAGACGCAAAACGAATGTACCTTCAAGAGTTGGCTCTTTTGAGCCTTGTCCATCGTGGCGAGGCACACAAGAAGGTAACGGGAATAGGTACTACAATCTACAAACTCGACTGCCCAGACCCCTGGACTCCAACGCCACCGGCTGAGCAGCGCAAGGTTATACCGCAAGTCGAACTACACACGGGATTCCAATAATGAGTTACTACGTCAAGCCAACATTCTGCCCGAACTACGAGGACAACCAACACTATGGATATGTGTCGTGTATGCTGAAGACTTGGCCCGATATGTGGCCAGAGGAGATGGCAGCAGAAGGTGCGTTGTACCGAGAGCGCAAGCGGATGCAAGAGCAGATGTTCTTCATGGCACGCGACGATGTGCATCGAGTCCTTCATCACTTCCGTGTGAAGTGCAAGAAGCCAAGCGACATCGTGAAGGTTGCGCTCGTATCATTGGCAGACGAACAAGGTTGGGAAGTGAAGAACCCTGACAGCATCAAATACTTTGGTGTGTCAACAATCTGGAAGACATCCGATGACTAAGCGACTACCTTGGCGATGTAAGAACGCGAAGCAAGCGAAGGACAAAGCCATCATCTACAACTCAAAGCAATGGCAGGAGCTTCGCATTCAGAAGCTGCGAGCCAATCCACTTTGCCAGGAATGCGAGAAACAAGGCATCGTGCGAAGTGCTCACTGCGTGCATCACATCGTGCCAATCGAAACGGCGACCTCGATGGACGAGATGCGAAGGCTCGCATTCTGCGGGCTGGATGGGCTGCTGAGCTTGTGCGATGAATGCCATGCACGAATCCACAAGGATGAAGGCTCGCACACAAAGCAAGCCGTCCAGCAACGACAAACCGAGCGACATGAGCGATGGAAGGACAGATTGTTGCAACGATTCGCGTCGAGCGACAGAGACAGTCAGCATCCCGACCCCGAAACACCGGCGGCATCGTTTTAGTTCGGGGGCCTCGAAAATTCCCAAAT
>Ga0265301_10001270_pt1 | contig 33822 bp, 23 predicted proteins | sample AusTroGonzalo_MG_2_FD_193488 | JGI IMG/M metagenome (GOLD analysis project Ga0265301, IMG submission 193488) | Bovine rumen microbial communities from tropical cattle in Woodstock, Queensland, Australia - Gonzalo_04 | ecosystem: Host-associated > Mammals > Digestive system > Stomach > Rumen ... | reverse complement strand
CGTAAGTCTCTGATTTTCAGGTAGCGGGACCCAGGATTGAACTGGGGACCTCATGATTATGAATCATGCGCTCTAACCAGCTGAGCTATCCCGCCTTAGTGTCGGGGCGCTGCCCCGGACCCCGCCGCTCCGACCTTGCTATTGCGCGGGGCTAACCCTGCTCGGTCTCCGCTAGCGCCTGATGGCGCTTGCTAACGCGTTAGGTTGTTGAGGTAGACGGATTCGAACCGCCACTAAGAGGACCAGAATCTCTTGTGCTGCCATTACACCATACCTCAATATACTGGGGCCAAGGCCCCAGACCCCTCGCTCCGACCTCGCTGTCCCGCAGGCTAACCCTGCCCGGTCTCCGCTAGCAACTGATGCCGCCTTTTAAGTGTCGGGGCTCTGCCCCTAGCGGCTGATACCGCCTTCGAGGGATCTTTCCTCAATGGGACTGCAAAGGTATGAAAAGAATTTGGGTTTGCAACAAAAAGTTCAATTTTTTTGTGCGGGGCGCGACTCTGGAGGAGCCCGCATAAGTTACTCCGCCTGCCAGACGATCTGGCGGGCGGTGGTGAGTTGGGCGTGGGTGAGGAAGAAGCCCGGCAGCCGGGTGCCGTCGACGGAGACGGAGCGGGCGGAGGCGGGGTCGCAGTGGCGGACCAGCCGGAGATCGTGGCCGGGGAGATGCAGCACGGCTTTCCTGAACAGCGGCGTGAACAACTCGTAGCGGTCCGTTCCCAGGCAGACGGGGTACAGGCCCAGCTGGGCGAAGACGTACCAGGCGCTCATCGTGCCGTCGTCCTCATCCATCTCCGGGGCGTAACCGTCCGGGCGGTCGCGGAAGGCGCGGCCCACGAAGGGTTCCGGGTATTCCGCGTTGCCACCGTAGCGGTGGATCATCGTCTCGTCGGTCAGCAGCGCGTGGACCACGGCATCGGTGCGCTCCGGATGGCCGAAGAGGTTGAACATGAAGGGCGTCTGGATGTCCGGCTCGTTGCCCTGGTTGAACAGGTTCAGACGAAAGAACTCGCTCAACTCGTTGGCCAGCTGCTCACGGCCCACCCATTCGATCATCTTGTCGGCATAGACCGGCACGGCCCAGCGATACTGCCAGCGCGTGCCCTGATACAGGCCGTTGCCTTTCATCTGTTCGAATTCCGGCGTGATGGTCATGAATTCCGCCTTCCAGCACTGTTCGAACAATGCCGAAGACTCAGCCAGATACCGCTCAGCCACATCTTCACGGCCGATGATCCGGGCGATCTGCCCGATGGCCCACAGATCGTAGATGGTCTCCATCAGCTGGTCCGGGGAGTTGCGCGTCAGGCCGTTGCGGGCGCCCGCGGCACGCCCGGCATCGGCTTCCGCCTCCATGCCGGGGAAAGCCGCTGCCAGGTCGAAATCCCGGACGCCTTTCACCCAGGCGTCCAGCAGCGCGATCTGGGAATGCTCCGTGCGCACGGTGGGCACGGGTTCGCGCAGCGTGGCCCAGTTGCGTTTGCCGGTCTGGTACAGGCTGACCAGCGAACGGCAGATGTCCGCCGTGGCCGCTGGATCCAAAAGCGTGATCAAAGGGAACTTGGCCCGATACGTATCCCACATGCTCCAGCCACAGTAAAATGTCCAGTCCGGTGCCTCGCGCTCCACGCCGTCCGTGCCGACATACCGGCCACCGTACGTGGCGTGGAATGGACTCAGGTACACCCGGTACAGGCCCGTGTAGAAGAGCGTCCGCTGCTCTCGTGTGCTGCCTTTCACATCCACCTTGCCCAGGACGGAGGCCCAGGCGCGGGCGGCAGCGGCGCGATGCTGCCGGAAGCTCCGGTCCGCGATGGCCGAAAGTTCCGCGGCGGCCGAGGCCTCGCTGAGGGACGACAGGCCGATGCGCACCTCCACCCGGCGCGTCCCCTCCGGAAAGCGGAGCTGCGCAGTCAGGGAATCGCATGCTTCCACCGCAAAAGGCACGTCTGCATGCAGCCGGAAGAACAGTTTGTAGGCGCCGCCGTTGCATACGGTGGAAGACACGACCCATCCTTCTATATTATTGGCGTCCAATATCTTATAGGAGCACTTGTTGCGCCGGTGGTCGATAGCCGCGTCGAAGTCCACGAACAACGTGGGGTCGCCCTTGCGCGGGAACAGGTACTGCTCCAGTGCACAGTGGCTGGTGGCTGTCAGGCGCAGCGCCACACCGTTGTCGAGTTGCGCGCAGTAGTACCCCGGAACGGCCTTTTCCGTGCCTTTGACGATAGAGACGGAAGCATCGCGCCAGGCCGGTAGAATCCGGAGATTGCCCCCGGCACCGACGCCGCCCACGCCGCTGACTCGCGTCACCGAGACGCCCGAAATCTCCGGCACGTCGTAATCGTATCCCACATGCGAGGGGACCCGGCTGTCCGGACACACGGACGCCAGGCCGAAGGGCAGCTGCGCCGCCGGGCTCACCTGCCCGTGGTCGCCCGCAGTGCCCATGAACAGGTTCACATAGCGGCTATTGTCCCGCGCCTGCACGCTAACGCACAGGGCCAGGCCGATGCAGAAAGCGCCCCATTGCCTGATGAAAAGTCTCATGATCTCGTATGCTTATTATAGATATCCCGGATCACCAGTCCGGCGAGGGTCATGCCGAAGATAGCGGTGATGTGGGCCGTAGTGCCGTTGATCTGGGCCTTTCGGCCGTCCCACTCGCTGTTCGATGCGTCGGCGGCAACGGCTGCACCGCGGTTGGGGAGCACCTCTTCGTCGTAAACGCAGCGGAACTTATGGCCGGGATACGTATGGTTCTGCTTGAATTTCTTGCGGAGAGCGGCGCCGAGGGGGCAGCCCCGCACGTTCCAGAACTCCGCCACGCGCACTTGCTCGGGGTCGACCTTGCAGGCGGCGCCCATGGAACTGAAGAACACCGCGTCGGTCTGCGTGGCACGAAGGATGAGGTCGGCCTTCTCCTTGAGGGAGTCGATGGCGTCGAGGATATAATCATAACCCTCCATTCCGAACGAGGCGGCGGTCTCTGCGTTGTAGGCGCGCCGCAGGGCCGTGATCTCGGCAGAAGGGTCGATGGCCAGCAACCGGTCGCACAGCGCCTCCACTTTCACCTGCCCCACCGTCGCGGGCAGCGCCATGAGCTGGCGGTTCACATTGCTGGGGCTCACGCAGTCGGAGTCCACCAGCGTGAGGTGCCGGACACCGCTGCGGACCAGCCCCTCAGCGCACCAGCTGCCCACACCGCCCACGCCGAAGAGCAGCACGCGGGCCTGCGAGAGGGCCTCCATCACGTCATCGCCCAGCAGGAGCGTCGTTCTGCTGAGAGAGGGATTGTTAGCAAAATTTTCCATGATGCCGCGAAACTATAGATAAAAACCGTGGCTCTGCTTGATCTCCTTCATCACGAAGGTGGAGAGGATGGAGCCGATGGACTCGATGGTGCCGAGCGTATTGATGACGAAGTCGTTGTAGTAGCGCATATTGGGCGCGTTGATGGTGAGCAGGTAGTCGAACTCGCCGGCCACGTTGTAGCAGGCCGTCACCTGGGGCACGTTCTGGATGACTTTCACAAAATCGTTGGCCACGTCGCGGCTCATCTGCTTGAGCTTCACGCTGCAGAACACCAGGAAGCCCTGGTTGAGTTTCTCGGCGTCGAGGATGGCCACGTATTTCTTGATGTAGCCTTCGCGTTCGAGTCTCTTCAGGCGCTCGAAAACGGGCGTGGTGGAGAGGTGTACTTTGGCGGAGAGTTCCTTGGTGGTAATTCGGGCGTTGTCCTGGAGGATGCGGAGGATCTTCAGGTCGGTTTCGTCGAGGCGGTTGTCGGGGGTCATGGGCGAAGAATTTTTTTCCGGGAAACGGCCACTGGGGGCCGGATTACATGGGATTATTTCAAATATTTTTACAAAAATAGAAAATAAATCCAAATTTCCGGCATACCTTGTAATATTTTTCCAGAATTCTCAACTTTGCAGTCGGAAACGACGAAATAATTAGATGCAAAAGCACTCCCTCACCCTCGATGAGCCCTTCCAGCTCGAAGCCGGCGCCACGCTGCCCGGCCTGGAAGTGGTCTATCACACATCGCCGCGGCCCTACCGGCCCGGCGACCGGGTGATCTGGATCTGCCACGCCCTGACCGCCTCTTCCGACGCGGAAGACTGGTGGCCGGGGCTCGTAGGGCCGGGGAAATGCTTCGACACGGAGCGCGACTTCGTAGTTTGCGTCAACATCCTGGGTTCTCCCTACGGCACCACCGGCCCGGCCTCGCTGCGGCCCGCCGTCGAGGACCTGGTCGCCAACCACCCCTGGCTCCTGGCCTTCCCCGCCGTCACCATCCGTGACTTCGTCAACGCGGCCGTGCTGGTCCGCAAGGCACTGGGCATCGACCACATCGACCTGCTGACCGGCGCCTCGACGGGCGGCTTCCAGGTGCTGGAGTGGTGCGTGATGGAGCCCGACGTCATCCGCAACGCGGCCATCATCGCCACCGACGCACGCACGACACCCTACCTGTCGGCCTTCGACGCAGCGCAGCGCATGGCCCTCGAAGCCGATCCGACCTTCGCCGAGGCGAAGGACCTCAGCGGCGGCGCCAAAGGCCTGCAGTGCGCCCGGGCCATCGCCATGATCTCGTACCGCAGCGCGGAGGGCTATAACCGCACACAGGCGGAAGCAGACACCGACACGCTCTTCGCCACGCGCTGCGACTCATACCAGCGGCACCAGGGCCGCAAGCTTTCCGACCGCTTCGACGCGTACAGCTACGCGTGCCTGGTACAGGCGTGCGAGAGCAACAACCTGGGCCGCGGCCGCGGCGGCGTGGAAAAAGCGCTCGGCACGATCCGGGCCCATTGCGCCGTGGTCTGCATCGACAGCGACTGCCTCTTCCCGCCGGCCGCCATGAAGCCGCTTGCGGAGGCCATCCCCGACGCTGCCTACCATGAAATCAGTTCTCCCTTCGGCCACGACGGCTTCCTGCTGGAAAACGAACAGTTAAGCAAGATATTCAACGAGTTATGCAAGTCCTGAAATTTGGAGGAACTTCTGTGGCGGATGCCGCCGCCATGCGCCGCGTAGTCGACATCGTGTCGGCCGCCGTGGACCGCGACCGCACCATCCTGGTCTGCTCGGCCGTGAGCCGCTGCACCGACACCCTCATCGAGATCGGCCACCGCGCCGCGCGCCGCGACGACTCCTACCGCACCCTCATCGACGAGCTGCAGGAGCGGCACGATACCATCATCAGCGAACTGCTGTCGCCGGAGCGGCAGGGCGAAACGACGACCGAATGCCACGCGCTCTTCGACTCGCTGCGCAGCATCACGCAGGGCGTCTGCCTGCTCGGCGAGCTGAGCCCCGCCAGCCTCGACGCCATCCAGAGCTTCGGCGAGCTGCTGTCGACGCGCATCATCACGGCCCGCTTCGCGCAGACCGGCATCCCCTTGAAGTGGCTGGATGCCAGGAAAATCATCCGTACCGAGCGGGTGGGCGACCGCAGCGTCGTGGTGCCCGACGTGACCTACGCGAACATCGTCGCGACGATCGACCGCTACCCGGCCACCGCGCTGTTCATCGTGCCGGGCTTCATCGCCGCGGACCGCGAGGGGCGCACCACCACATTGGGCCGGGGCGGGTCGGACTACACGGCGGCGCTGCTGGCCGTGGGCATCAAGGCACGGCTCGTGGAGATATGGACCGATGTGCCGGGCATGATGACGGCCAATCCCAAGTGCGTGCCCACAGCGCGCACCATCCGCAACATCTCGTACCGTGCGGCGCTGGAGCTTTCGCATTTTGGCGCGAAAGTTATCTATCCGCCTACCATCCAGCCAGTTGTGTCGGAAGGCATTCCTATCTACGTGAAGGACACTTTCGAACCGGAAGCTTTCGGGACACTCATTGAGAAGAACCCGCCGCGCAGCCGCGCCTCGCTGACGGGCATCACGAACTCCGACGACATCGCACTGCTTTCGCTGGAGGGCAGCGGCATGGTGGGCATTCCGGGATTCTCGAGCCGGCTTTTCGACACGCTCACGCGCGAGGACATCAACATCATCCTCATCACGCAAGCCTCGTCGGTCCACACCATGTGCATCGCCGTGTCGGAGCAGGATGCAGAGCGGGCGAAGAAAGCGGCGGACAGCTGTTTCGCCTACGAGATCTCGCTCGGGAAGCTCAATCCGCTGAAAGTGGAGAAGGGCTGGTCGATCGTCTGCCTGGTGGGCGACGACGTGATCGGACAGAGCGGCGCCACAGGGCGCATGCTCGCGGCGCTGGGAAGGCACGGCATCCAGGTGCGGGCCACGGCGCAGGGCTCTTCGGAGCGCAACATTTCGGTGATCGTGCCGTCGGCGCACGTGAACGACGCGGTGCGGCACATCCACAACGAGTTCTTCGACAAGCGCGCGGAGCAGGTGGTGAACCTGTTCGTGGCGGGCTATGGCACGGTGGGCAAGGCGCTGGTCGACATGATCGCCACGCAAGGCGACGCCATCGCAGCGCGCACCGGCAAGCGGCTGGTACTCTGCGGCCTGGCCAACAGCCGCCGCTTCGCTATCGACCCGGAGGGACTCGACGCTTCCCAGGCTGCCAAGCTGCTGGAGAAGGGCGTATCCGCGGCGGGCGACGCCTATTTCGAGGCGCTAGCAGGGCTGTCGCTGGAACATTCGATTTTCGTGGACTGCACGGCGAGCAGCGACGTGGCGTGCCGCTACAAGCGGTTCTTCCGGCTGGGCTACGGGGTCGTGGCCTGCAACAAGATCGCCTTTGCGGCGCCGGGTAACGCGCTGGCCAAACTCCGCGCCGAGGCGCATGCCTGCGGGGTTCCGTTGCACTACGAGACGACCGTCGGGGCGTCGCTCCCGGTGCTGGCGTCGGTCGCGCGCATCGTAAACGCGGGCGACGAGATCCAGTCCGTCGAAGGCATCTTCTCGGGCACGCTGGGCTGGCTGTTCAGCAACTACCAGGGCGGAGAAGATGGAAAGACCTTCGCGGCGCTGGTGGAGGAGGCGCGGCTCGCGGGCTACACGGAGCCGGATCCGCGCATCGACCTGAGCGGCCGCGACGTGCTGCGCAAGCTGCTGATCGTCGGCCGCGAGGCTGGCATTCCGCTGGAGGAGGAAGACGTCGTCCAAAAGGCGCTCCCGGCGCCGGACGACGAGGCGGCCTTCCATGCGCTGTACGCCGAAGCGGCGGCCGCGGGCGGCCGGCTGCGGTATGTAGCCTCTCTGGTAGCCGACCCGAAAGCGCCCAAAGGCTGGCGCGCCGCCATCGGCCTGCAGGCCGTCGGCGCCGACCATCCGCTCTACAACCTCAAGGGCACGGACAACTGTGTCCTGTTCCATACGAAAGATTACACGTCGCCGCTGGTCATCCAGGGTGCCGGTGCCGGCGCCCGCCACACGGCCTCCGGCGTTTTGAACGACATTTTATCATGAAAGTAGCAGTAGTTGGAGCAACCGGCCTGGTAGGGACCCGGATGCTGGAAATCCTCGCGGAACGGAAGTTCCCGGTAACGGAGTTGATACCTGTCGCCTCGGAGAAATCCGTCGGAAAGACGGTGGAATTCAACGGGCATAAATGGCCGGTAGTGAGCGCCGACGAGGCCATTGCCCGGAAGCCGTCGCTGGCGCTGTTCAGCGCCGGGGCGGGCGTGTCGAAGGAGCTTGCGCCGCGGTTCGCCGAAGCCGGGTGCCGCGTGGTCGACAATTCGTCGTGCTGGCGGATGGACCCGACCAAGAAACTTGTCGTGCCCGAGATCAACGCCGACGTGCTCACGCCGGAAGATTATATCATCGCCAACCCCAACTGCAGCACGATCCAGATGATCCTCCCGCTGCCCAGGCTCCACAAAGCCTACAAGATCAAGCGCATCGTGGTGAGCACCTATCAATCCGTCACCGGCACGGGCTACAAGGCCGTCGCGCAGCTCGAGGCCGAGCGCGCCGGCAAGAAGTGGGGCGAATACCCCGCCGTGTACCCCTGCCCCATCGACGGCAACATCCTGCCGCACATCGACTCCTTCCTCGAGAACGGCTACACGAAGGAAGAAATGAAGATGGTCAACGAGACCTGCAAGATCCTGCGCGACGACAGCATCCGCGTATCGGCCACCACTGTGCGCGTGCCCGTGCAGGGTGGACACAGCGAGAGCGTCAACGTGGAGTTCGAGCGGCCTTTCGAATTGAAAGACATTCCGCGTCTGATGGCCGAAGTGCCCGGCGTCGTGATTGAGGACGACCCGGCCCACAACGTATACCCCCTCTGCCTGCGCGCCTGGGGCACCGACCCCGTATACGTGGGCCGCATCCGCAGGGACTTCTCCGTGGAAAACGGCATCAATTTCTGGTGCGTCGCCGACAACCTCCGCAAGGGTGCCGCCACCAACGCTATCCAGATTGCAGAATACCTATTAAAAAAGCGTTGGATTTAGATTTTTTTCGTAACTTTGGGTTAATTTAGCCGAAAAGTTATGAAAAAGTATCTTGTCGTCCTGCTCTCCGCGATGCTCTGCCTCTCAAGCTGCGGCATTGTGAGCAGCACCAGCCTCGACGCCGGCTCCCTCATCGGTGCCGCCGGCGCGGCAGCTACCGCCCTGTCTATCACCGACGAACAGATCGCCGAACTGAGCGCCCAGTCCGTAGCCTACATGGATTCCGTCAACAAAGTTGACAACGGTTCCTATGACAAGCGGCTCCGTAAGCTGATGGGCAACGTAAAAACCATCAACGGCATCCCCATCAACCTGAAGGTCTACCGGACCAACGAGGTGAACGCCTTCGCCTGCGGCGACGGTTCCATCCGCGTGTACTCCGGCCTGATGGACGTGATGGATGACTCCGAACTGATGGCGGTCATCGGCCACGAGATCGGCCACGTGGTGAACAAGGACACCAAGACGGCCATGAAGAAGACCTACATGGCCTACGCCGCCCGCATGGCCCTCGGCGCCACAGGCACCCTGATCGGCAACCTCTCGACGAGCGTCCTGGGCGACATCGCGCAATCGTACCTCAACGCGCAATACTCCCAGAAACAGGAATTCAACGCCGACCAGGCCGGCTTCGAGTTCTCCATCCAGCAAGGCTACAGCCCCTATAGCATGTACAACTCGCTGGTGAAGCTCATGAAACTCAACGACGGCAGCTCGGGCTCCCGCAGCTCCGGCGTACAGCAAGCCTTCTCCTCGCACCCCGCCACGGAAGAGCGCGCCAACCGCATGAAGGCGGCCGCAGACGAATATGTAGCGGCGCATAAGTAATAAATTCATTTCCCCGGCGAATGGACACGCGGCGTGCATACCCGCTCCTGCTGATCCTGCTGACACTGTCCCTGACAGTGGTCGGTGGTTGTCATCGGACGGATCCGGAAGAGGAGACCGAGGAGATCGGTATGGATTTGCTCATCTCGGCGGAGAACAACGTGGAGGAGGAGCTTGCCACGATGCTCAGCTATGTAAAGGATGCGCCCATCCGCGCCGCGCTCTCGGATTATGTCACGCCTATTTTCTCGCCCATCGTGCATGACGTGGACCTCTCTTTCTACGACCAGCGCAAGGGCGGCCTACGCACCTGCCGCCTGACCGGCGTGATGGACGCCCAGGAAAAAGTGTTCTCCGTGCGGCTGGCCGCTTCCGATTACCGCCACGGCTCCGGCGCCAACCTCACGCCCAATACCACCCTGCGGATTCCCGACGCCGAGAACGAAGCCGACCTGGTAATCCTCCAGGCCGACGGCACCAGCAAATCGCACCGCGCGGGGGTATTCTCAACCCGCAAGCGCATCGGCGTGCGCGAGGGCCAGTCGCAGCACATCACCACCACGCTGTGCATGAACAACGCCGTGGCCGCGCTCATCATCAACCGCGACTCCTGCGAGGTTACGGGCATCAGCGCCACCTTCGAAGGCATGGCCGACACGTTCCGCATCCTCGACAGCATTTACCTGTACGACCGCAAGACCCTGATCAAGGCCGACGTAGTCGACGTGACCCCCTACATGCAGGGCAGCGACACCGACATGACCCTCGACGCCGAATCCTGGGGCTACGACGTCTCCTGGACGAAGTGGACCAAGACCCCGCTCCTGCTGTGCTGCACGAGTTTCCCGAGCCGCATCGTCGGTACCGACGTGATCGGCAGCAATGTCGTGATCTGGACCATCAACCTGTTCGTCCAGCTGGCCGACGGCACCACCACCCGCAACGACATCTACATCGGCCAGCCCGTCCAGGCAGGCCACCTGAAGATCATCAAGGGCTGGCTCCTGGCCGACGGCAGCTTCAAGGCCACCCCGCCCCTCCCGCCCATCCCCCACGGCGGTGGCGGCGGCGCCGGCACCACCCCTCCCACACCCCCCGACCCCAACGACACCACGGCGGTGGTGGGGGTGAGCGTCCAGTTGAACTGGAACAACGGTCTCAGTTTTGATCCTGAATTTCAACCATTTAAACCCTGATTATTCATTATATCCATATTATTAACTAATCCATTTCAGTCATGAAAAAACGATTCTTCCTTTCCCTCCTTTGCGTAGCGTTGTTTACTACGCTTGTGGGGTGCGTGGATCAAATCGAGATTCCGAATCCGAACTATGACGCCGAAACCAAGCAGGTGACCACCCAGTTCGTATTCAACCTCTCTCGGCACAATCCGGCCACCAAACAAAACGGCGAAGCCTCGCAAGCAACCGAAAACAATGCCTTTCTAGGCGTCTACAACGCTTACCTGCTAACCAATAGTTGGGCTGGAGGTGACCAGCGCATCGGCACCATCCTGGTAAGAGATACTACCATGGACAAAATTTCATCTTTCACGCGCGCCATCACCCCCGCCGACCTGGTCGGCTCATCCCGCCGTATCTTCGAAATGTCCCTTCCTTTGAAAACCAGCGTGGCGCTCTTCTATGGAAAAGCCCCCGAAGGAACCATTCCCGCCACTATCACTGATTATACAGCCTACGACTACTGGGGCCATTTGGATGCATTTTCCATTACAGAAGTGGCAGGTTCTACCAATTTCGCGCTGGGTAGACGTCTGGCATCCGCAGACGTAGACAAGCTCACCTATATGGAGACAACGTTGTCGGCCATTCTAACCACACTCATGGCCACGCGTCTTGACCCTGTTAGCAGTTCCCATCCTACTGATAATATCACCTCTACTTCCGGCACTTTTAAGTTCGATGGAAATACCTACACTTTTGAGGCTAGCCAGACTATCACTGGTGCATTCGGATACCCGAAATTCTTCTGGTCTGATTTTACAAAGAAAAATTCGGCTGGCAGAAGAATAAGCCCTCTTGATGGAACGAGCGTACAAACAGAGTTGGAGGGGAAACTGGCCAATCTCTATGAAAAGATGATGACCGTCAAATCCGATGAACTTCGAGCAGGTTCCGGAGAAGCCATCTGCCGTACCATCAACGATCTGTGGACCATCATCAATGAGGTCCGCTGTGCTAATCCCACCAGCTATCAAGAGGCTTTGGCCGTATTGTTCGCAAAGCGTGTTGATTTGAGGCTTAAAGACTATTTTACCGCCGAGTCCATTCCAAGCGATGGCACGCCCGTCACTGGTGTCACCTTCCTGACTAATGGTACTTCTTCAATTACTTCTAAACTCTCAGAAGATCTTGCCAACGTATCGTCTAGCACATATTATACCGATGGCGATCCAATCTATAAATATTGGCCCAAAAAAGGCGAGTCCGTCAAGCCTGATATATCAAACTTGAGTGAGATTAATGACATGCTTTTAGGTGAATTCCCCTTCAATTTCAACCTTCCCCGCGGTGCCACACACATGAAGATCTGGAATAGGGATGCGACTTCAGAGCTTGCAGAAGCAAAAGAAGTCTTCTATTATCCGACTTCCTTTGACACATCCGACATGGGAGGCGACCCGGGCGAAGGAACCGCCTACAATGCCAATAGCTATTTCTATCCTTCCGAACTTCTGTATTTTGCCAACAGCCCGCTTAGGGTAAGCGATGCGGAGCACACCTCCGCAACAACCGGTGACAATGCTTATCCCGGAACAGCAAGCAAGCCCTGGAATGAAGCTGATAGCTGGACTGGCTGGCAGAGTGGCTCCGACGGATTCGTAAAAGCCTCTACCCGCAGTGTGGCACTTCAATATGAGATCAACTACGGTACCGCATTGCTGGAAACCAAGGTTCAATATGATCCGAACCTACCTAAAGATACAGATAATGCTCGCTATCTCGAAGACAACAACCACCATGTTCAAGTCGAGATGAACCCTTCATTGGGGGATAATGACGAGCCGAACAAGAAAATCAAGATTGGCGCCAATTCCTTCAAGCTGACCGGTCTGATTATCGGCGGACAATACATCACCCTGGATTGGGACATGCTTCCCAAGAACTTTAACGCCAATAACATCGGTTTTATTTATGACAAGTTTGTGCCCGACACCAGTCAGGTCATTCCTGTTACAGGGAAGAGCAAATCCAATTGGACTTTGGTGTTCGACAACTGCAAAGGAAGCCGCCCCACTTCTGGTAATAACGCAGGCCTCTTCATCCCCGAAGCCACACAATCGACCGTCTATATAGCATTGGAATTCCAAAACAAGACAGGAGATGATTTCTACGGCAATGAAAATATGATCCGCAAGGATGGCTATTTCTATTTGATCGGAGAATTGAAACCTACCGGCAACACAACAACGATTACCTGGCCGACCAACCATGTCGTACCGCCCTACACGCTCGACGGCCATTCCACAGAGACCCGCCGCGTCTTCATCCAGGACTTCGTCACACACGCCACGTTCACGCTCGGACGGTATTCCCTGCAGTACGCCTACCTGACCGTCCCTGACCTGCGTACCAGTTCCTTGTCGCTCGGCGTTTCCGTTGATACGGAATGGAGTTCAGGCCTTGAATTTACCACCATCCTGGGCGGAGACCATCAGTATGGAACAAATTAATTAATAATGGCAGTCCGCCGTTTCATAGGATTTCTCCTGACGCTTCTTCCGCTATTCGTCGCGTGCTCTCTGCATGAGAACGCGACGGAAGCGGAGGAAGGGTTCGTGGCCGTCCCCCTGTCGCTCTCACTGGAGAGCGGCGGGACGCCCGCGGTGAAATCGACGGACGCCATCATTCAGGTCAGCACAACCAGCGAAACGCCCGCCTTCAGAGGCGTATCTTCCATCGTGTTGCTCCCCTTCGGCACAAAAGGGACCATCACTGCCACCGATGAACGACTGGGGTATGCTGACCGTCTGGAAGACATCTCTACGCTCCCTGACAATCACGCACAACTCTACCAGCGGAAACTGATACCACGCGGCACGGCCTCTTTCCTGTTTTATGGAAGGGCTGGTACGGCCGCGAGCCTGGCCAACGCTGACAAGGCCACGAACGGTTCGCTCGTAGCGGAAGGCCTATCTGCGGCACAGACGCCCTCTGACATCCGTTTCCTTCCCGACCTGATCGGGACGGCCAGCGATGCTGACACACGGAAGAACACGCTGATTACCTACCTGAACGGCATCGCATCCCAGTCGGGCGGCGGCGTGACGTTTGCGGACGGTTATCCCGAAATCTTCCGCTTGTTCGTCAATGAAGGCCGTCTGATGTCGGGTTCCAGCAACAATATCCAGGTACTGGTACAGAAGGTGTACGACATGGTTCGCGCCAAAGCAGCTTCCGACCTGCGGACGAACCTCCTCAACCGGATCGGGAAATCGCCCGTAACCATCTCAAGCAACAAGGTGGTATTTCCGGACAGCTACAAAGGTTACCCCGGAGACGGACTGCCGGAAGGCTGTGTCGCCTTGCGCTGGAATGCACAAAGCAAGAAATTCGAGATGAACCCGACCGGCGTCTACCTTACCGGGAGCGAACGCATCTGTTATCCGCCTGACCTTTGGTACTACGACAACACCCGCATCCGGACAACCGAAAAGAAGACCAACACTTATCAAGTGCTGAAAGACCTGTACGACGACACTTCGAATTCCTGGGCAACCCTGCTTCAAGAATACGAACTCTACGATGTCATCCGTCCTGAAACAACAGGCGCTGCACTGGTGGAGCCTGTCCAGTACGGAGTCGGCCTGCTCTCCGTCGTGCTGACGCAGATCACGGGCAAGACCGCATTGCGAGACCGGAGCCAGAACGGGACCATTCCCATCAACGACAACAACAAGCCCCTCACCCTCACCGGCATCATCGTCGGCGGCCGGCAGCCCCTGACCTACGATTTCACACCGCAGGCCGGTAGCCAGGAATATTTCAGCTATGACGCATCTTTCTCCCGTTCAGCCAGAATTACCTCGAAGAGCGGGTACGCTGGCCCGATCTTCGCCCTTGTGACGGAATCGGAGGAAAACGCCACCATCCCCTTCGCGCTGGAATTCGTGAACAACAGCGGCAAGATCATCGAGGGGGCCACGGGCAGCATCCTAAACGGCCATACTTTCTACCTGGTCGGCATGCTCGACCTGACCTCCATTCCCGTCGCAAACCGTCAACGAAACGGAGAGACGGTCGAAAAAGTGTTCGAGCGGGATTACAAGACATCCGTGTCCGTCGTCGTCGAAGATCTGAAGAATGCCTACAACGTCATCCCGGACCTCCGGCAGCCACGCTTGCAGGTAGGTCTTTCCGTCACCTTTGACTGGGTACTGAGTACCCCTACAGAAATTCCGCTCCAATGAACCGCCCGACCATCCTCCTGCTGCTATTGTCTGTCTGGCTGACGGCCGGATGCGTGGAGCCGCTCGAACACGAGGCGCCCCGGCTCTACCTCCGCATCGAGTTGCCAGAGGACCCGGTCACGAAGGGAGAAGTGGGCAGCGAGGCGGCCTGGACCGCCGAACGGACGCTGAAGAATCTTCATGTCTGGGTATTCCGGAACGACAACGGCGCGCTGATTGACTACAAGAAATTCAGTGAGAACGACCTGGCCCTGATGAAAACGGGCATGTCCGATCGATGGTACATAGAACTCAGCGGCTCTAAGGCCGCCATCGCAACGGAAAAACCGAACGTGGACGTCTATGCGCTGGCCAACGCGGGAACGGCAGGCACGGGCCTCAACTTTAATAATACTACGACACGCGCACAACTTAAGGACGCCCTGATGGGCGTGGGAGCCTTTGGGACTGCCAATCCCATGATAGACAACAGCATCTCCTCAAACGGTGTGCCTTATTCCGGCGTCGGGACAGACCTCCCCATTTCGGGTGATTACCCCATGCTGGAGCTGGAACCGGTGACCCTTGTACGAACCGTCTCCAAGATTACCTTCCTGTTCTGCCAGGTGTGCGTCGACGACGAAGACAAGACGCTGGTGGATGACTTCCAGATCGGTACGGTAACCTTTCCGGGCTACCAGATATGCAATAAAGAGTACGTATTCAACGATACCAGGATTACCGGGACATCCCTGCACGTGGATGCGGATCCGACCAACAATAATGATTATCAGGAGGCGCCCATCTCCTTCGAGAATCCTGTACTGGCCCGCAATCCTTTCCCCGAAAAATACACCTACCGCTCCGCGAGCCATTCCACCGAGTCGGCTGCGGAATATGCTGCCCGTATCCGGCAGGCGGTGGAAGACGGCCTGCTCACACGCCGCGTGTATTACCTGCGGGAGAGCAACAAGCAGTTGGCAGGATCTTTCAGCTACAAGATTGCTGACGGAGACTGGACAGACCGGACTTTCTCGATGGGTGCGGCAGGCGACTTTGCCCGCAACCATGACTGGGTGGTCTACGTTTATTTCCTGGCTGACGAAATCCTGTTCCGGGTAAGCTGGGTACAGTGGGAACAGGGCGGTGTATTATATTTGACTCCGGAAAACTGATGAAGCGGGCAGGACTATATCTGATGACAGCCTTGTTGCTGCTGGGGTGCGTGGAGCCAACCCCGGTGGAAGAAACGGGCGACCCCATCCGCTTCGGCATATCAGCCATGGTCCAAACCGTGCCCGTAAAGGGTCTGAACGATGACACGCCCAGCCAGAGTTCTTCCTTCTTGTTCGCCGGCAGCCAATTCGGCGTATATGGCAGCTACCTGCCGCCATCCGAAAGTACACCCCAACTCATCTTCAACAAGCAGGCCGTTACCTGCCAGGAAGACAACAGCCAGGAGAACTGGACCTACGAACCGGTCCGATACTGGCGCAAGAAGGGAACCTATAAGTTCTGCGCGGTATATCCGGCCAATGCCACCTGTGAATACGGATCCGGGCCGGAACGCCTCGTCATCAAGTATTCCATGCATGACCCCCTCGACCACGACCTGATGGCGGCCAAGGCCGACATCACCGTCGACAATTCGCATCCAGACCGGGTCCCGCTGGAGTTCAACCATGCCTGTGCCGCCGTCCGTTTCCTTTTCAAGAATGGCGTGGACGAGTCGACTACAACCTACAAGCTCAACTCGTTCGAATTGCAATACCTGCAAACGATCGGCGTGTTCATCTACGACTCCAACCACGAAATCTCCATCAGCGACTGGCATCCGGCTTTCTCACGTGCCGCCAGCGTTTTCGAATGGACAGCCGAAAACGATGAGCAGCGGATCCTCATTCCTGCCACTTACGAAGAATATGCGGAAGACCATACTCAATGGTACTATGTCATACCACAGGAGGTCAAGGCGTCAGGCATGTTCGAGCCATCCGTGAATTTCTCCGTGCTGGTGAACGACAACCCCAATCCCGTCTATACCACCATTCCGCTGGTGACGGATCCCGTCACCACCTGGCAGCCGGGATATCTTTATACCTATTGTATCCGGATCCAGCGAAGCCAGGTTACCATTTCCTTGATGGTCGAGCCCTGGGACTCCTACAAGGTGGTCTTCGACGATTTTATTTTCTTTGGCAATGAAGACTGATGAGGAATAAGACTATCATACGGGTTTTGCTATTGGTGACATGTTTGCTGGCCGGATGTGTCGAGCCTTTGACGCCTGTGGAGCCGACCACGGAAAAGGCCGACCTGGTGATTAAGATCTCATCGCTCGACGCCATCCTGGAGACCAAAGGCGTGGAGAATGGGGACACGTTCAACCGCCTGCTGGTCCTTGTCACGCGGCGTGACGGCGACACTTATCAGGTCATGCACCGGAAAGATACCCTTATCACGGCCGTTCCGGGGACAACGGAGCCGTTGATTGAAGTTTCCTCGGCGGAAGTCCCCTTTAAGGAGGTGGAGGTGGGCTCCTATGAAGTGTTCGCCTACGCCAACTACGATGAGACGGCCTGGCAGGATCCGGCACAGACCATTGCCGGCAATGAAGGAGATGAAACCCAGGCTTTCAATCCCGACCGGCTGATGAAGGAACTCGTTTCCCGTGATGTTCCGGAAACGCCCGGTACCGGCACGCATATGCTCCTGACGGGGCATGCGGTCATCCCCGTAGGCGTGGCCAACAACATTGGTTCCGTGAAGTTGTACCGCCCCGTGGCGCGTCTCAAGGTATGGCTGAACAACCATACCCCTTATCCCATCTATCTGGACGACATCCAATTCAATGCGTTCAACGTCTCCAAGTCCTATCTAATCGGTCGGACCGACGAGGAGGGCCTGCCTGCGATGCCCGACGGATCGGAATACAGGTTGTTCTCCACATACGTCCCCCTCTCTCCCATCCTGAAGAACGAAAGGAAAGAGGTGTTTTCCTCGCTTTTATATGAGATGCAGATGCCGGAGGGAGACACCTGCCGCATCTATGCCAAACTGAGGATGGTACGGGCCAATGAGAACCCCTCGGAAATAGAACTTGCCATGGGAGAAACCTGGAAGGGCGTCGCCATCGTTCCCCGCGCGGATATTCTCAGCATGAACGACGGGGACAGCAAGACCGTGATGCTCGTCAACCCGAAATCGAACGGACAAGGACGTATTTTTGGATACAACGGATCGTCTGTCGTTTCCGCTGGTCCGCCCAGCTCCTCGTACTCCACGCTTGCCCAGTTCAGTGGTTTTCTGTCTTCTTACATCACTTCTGACATTTATCTGCTTACGCTGAAAAAAGAGAATGGCCAGTACCAGTTGATCGGCAAGAACGGTTTCGACATTTTTGCTTCCGTAGGCGTCAACGAGGGTTTGGCGGGTCCGGACAGTCCCTCCTGGAGTGACCTGGATGCATCCTTCTACGATTATCTGGTCCGTTTCAAAAGCGGCAATCAATACCTGTACCGTACCAACAACGCCGGATTGGGCAAATCCGACTATCAGAACGGAACGCGCGCTGACTATCAGTGGGTATTCTTTGAACCGGAGAACAAATACAAGGGAGCAGTCATGCGACTGATCAACAACCAGACAAGCCAGGTCTCCTATCTCCGCTTCATTCGCCGGAACCAGGAACTCAACGTCGAACTCAACGCGTACTACGAGATTGTCAACGGACAGCTTCGATTTGAGGTCGACAATACGTGGTGGCTGGATGATGCCTCCCACAAATCAACCCATTCCTATAAGTAGCGACAACCATGAAGAAACTGTTCCATCTCCTTTTGATAGTTGCGACAATCGTTTCTGGTTGCGTCACGGAGTTGTCCAGACCCTGTCCGGGCGACGGGGCTCCCATCGATATAGCCATCCGCTTCGGCACACATGAAGCGACGGACGTACAAGTGTACACCAAGAGTACGCTGGGCCTGGCACCTGAAAGCACGGTGTTCAATCTCTTTGTCTTTGTCTTCGACGAGGACGGGAACAAGATTTACAACAAGTTCTTCAACTCCGACAATCTTTCCACGGTAGGTACGTCCACCCTTCCGGACTGGTGGGAAGTCACCAACAACGACCCTATCTCGGGAAACGTCACCAAGACCAGCGGCACCATCCACCTGAAGACCCAGAACCTCACTAACTGTACCATCGCCGCCATCGCCAACATTGACGCCGAAATGGTGAACATCTCACCGGAACAGCTGGGCACCGTGAATAACAAGAGTGAATTGCTGGAACTAACTGCTACGATGAACCAGCTCATCGTTTCTCGAAGCGGCTACTTCCCCATGTCGGACATCAAAGAACACGTGGATATTTCCACGCTTTCTCCAACTTATACCGGAACAGCCCCCTCCCTCCATCTGCGCCGGCTCGACGCCAAGATCCGTTTCTTCGTACAGGTGGAGCCAGGCAGCGGCGTACGCGCTTTCACCCCGCTCAAGTGGCAGGTCATGAACCTGCCCACGAAAGCGTATGTGCTGGAACGGGGAAATTACAACTCTTCAGGGCCATTCACTGACGCTACGGGTGCCTCTGCCGACGATTATTTCAACACGTTGCCCAACAATTTCGAGACGCAATCGTTATACAAGACTGCTACCGGTGAGACCGTCGACTACTCTGGTACCACGAACAACCCCATCATTGTCCACGGCTTCTCCTTCTATATGCTGGAGAACCGGAAAGAGCCGACTTCCACTCCGGCTGGCGGATGGGAGTTCATAGAACGCGACCGAATGAACCACGACGGAAGCGACTCTTTTACCTACGCACCCGCCCGTTCGACCTACGTCATCATCACCGGCCAAGTGGAAATGGATATTACCAATCCCAATTTGTCGGGCAACGACCTCACGCTCAGTGGAGAAGTACAGTATATCCTCCATCTGGGCCATTTCTTTGAAGATGACGTGACCACGCAGTGGGATGATTTCAAGATTTTCCGCAATCACACCTATACCTACCACATCTATATCCAAAGCGTGGAAGACGTGCGGTATGAAGTGGATGTCAATTATGACGATGAAGGTAATCCCACCGGCATTATTGATGAAAAAGAGCCAGGCGCGACGGGTAAGGTGGTCGTAGCCCGGGAAGAAGTGCTGCTCTGCGACGCTCACTACTGCTCGAGAGTCATCGACTTTCATGCCGATAACATCGTTTCGAACGAATTGACCTGGTATGTCCAGACGCCGTTCAATCCGGACGGTGCCAAGCCCTATGTCCTCCCCGACGGTACTGAGCTTACTTCCGAGATTGACTGCAAATGGGTGGAGTTCCGGGTCAACGATTTGCTGGAAAGTGGGCTATACGACAACCATCGACAGCTCTACCATCCCAACAAGACAATGGATGTCACTACGCTGGTGAAATTCTTGCGGGAACAGAAAGAATTACTTGATAATGGTGACCCGAATGTCTTCGACAACGATGATCGGCCCAAGATTTCAGTCACAGCCTTTGTCAATGAATATTACTACGACAAGAACCCCATCACCAAGGAATACGATCCGGATCTTTGGAAGCAGTTTGTGAACCAGCCTATGCGGCAGTTGCACATCCTCTCCGACGTGAAGGTCTCAGCCGACGGCGAAAGCACGGAGATCGGATCGTCGTTCACCATCCAGCAGCAATCCATCCAAACCATCTACAACGTCAACAAAAATGACCTGCATTCTGCCTGGGGTTTTGAACATAGGGATGACAAGTACGAGTCCGGCGAGAGGATGACATACTTCAATGGCAGCGTCGCTCCTGGTGGAGACACAGACCGCGGCAACACACACACCACGAACGGGCGGCTCAACAGTGCCAAGGAGTGGAACCTGGTGGACAAGAATGGCAACAATATCCGGATGGGCGCGGACGGGGATCCCCTTTCCCGTTGGGACAACTATCTGGTCCTGAATGCCAGAAACGAAGATGGTTTGATGCGTCACGACAACATTGGTGGAAACCATCAATACAAGTACCTTCGCTGGAGCTGCATGTCCCGCAACCGGGACAACAATGGCAACGGCATCATCGACGAGGACGAAATCCGTTGGTATCTGGCAGCCTCCAACCAGGTAATCGGTATCTTCCTCGGCGACTACGGCATCGACCGGGACTCCCGTCTGTATCAGCGTTCGTTAGTAGAGCAACTCAGCGATGAGCGTAATGTCTGGCGGCAGCACGTGGTGGCCAGTACGCGCAATTCCGGCAATAACAACAGTAATCAGAAGGCACGCGTTGTTTGGGCAGAAGAGGGCCTCACGGGTAGTGACATTTCATACTACAGCCAGAGTGACGGCTCCACGGACTACTACAATGTACGGTGCGTCCGCAATCTAGGACATGATCCCAATTCAACAAGCCCTGTGTCCAAGGACTTCACGTATGCGCCTCTCAGAGATGAACCCGAAAACATCATCGTAGTGGAGCGCCTGAAAATGACGGACCAGGATCGGGAAATCACGGAAGCCTATCCCTCCGGCAGTTGGACAAAGGATGTATGCTATGTATTTGACTGCTCCAATATCAACGAGGCTTCGCTCCGATATTTTACCGACCGTGAATTGGTGTCGCATGACGAGACGCACGAAGCGGCCTGCCTCTACAAGAAATTCATGGTGGCCTCCAAATCTTTCTCCGAAACAAGGCGTGTCCCCTCTGGCAAGATTAAGGGCAAAGAGGTCCAGTACATCAAACAGATGAACGAGTATTTGGACGAGAACATCGAAGAGAATCCCTTCTGTCCTCCCGGCTACCGCTTGCCCAATGTGCGGGAAGATGCCGTCATCTGGAGTTTCATTCCCGAATCCGACCGCACTTCCTTCCTGAGCGGTATCATGAATCATTCCCGCACACACTGGTCCTTCGGCGAGGACGGCGTCAGCAACAAGCACCTTACCAATAAGTCTTGGGGCTGGTCCATCTCCAGCGCCAAAATCATCATGGCCAACGTCTCGAGATCCGACCAGAAAACCTCCTGCCTCCGCTGCGTAAAGGATATCAAAGTCCAGTAGGCCCAGTCGAGTCATTCAGATATTGAGGGCGGGCAGCTGGTTCGACGGCATATCCGTCTACATGCGTAAGTGCCGATTTGACAATATCTATCTGAAGGGCGTTTTCCAAGCGGGCGATGGTTTCCAGCGTCATATTAGTACTGCCTTTCAACAGATTGGACACATACTGCTGAGTACATCCAATTCTTCGTGCCAGTTCGATCTGTGTAATAGACTGCTCATCCATGCTTTTCATCACCCGAAGGGTAATAACCCGGGAATACTTCAGCCAGTATTCGTTATCTCGACGCCATTCTGCATCCTCTCGCCATCGGGATGGCCTGGTTGACTGATTTGCTTGCAAAAAATCAATTGCCTTCATTATTCAAATAACCTTTGAAAACAAAGATAATAACAATATATACATTGTACAACATATGTATTGATAATCTGAATATCAACGCAAACTAAACAATGGCTTAGTCTATTAATGACATAAATCAAAGGCTTCGAATCTTTTGGCAAAACTTGCAAACATGATCTATGCCGTAGAAAAGACTGTGTCCATCAATATCCATCCATTTAAGAAGTTTCAAAATACGAGAATATTCGGTTTGAACATATGCAACCGATTTGACCGGCAACCCGGCAGCGAAACAAATCGGCTCATGGTGGGCTATCCTGTTGCGAATCTTATTAATGCTGTCCAGTTCATTGAAGATGTACTTATTGTCAATATGTAGCGCTGGTGTGGACTTCGGTTTGGAAGGAAAAACAGACAGCAGTTTCTGTCCGGTTGCGGCATATTGTGGACCGGAAAACATATATTTCCAGATACCGAACTCCATCTCTGCCATCAGCTTGGTAGGCGTATATGAGCCCGTCATATAAAGGCCATTGTAGGCTCTGCCTATGATTTTTTGTGTCCCGAGTGTTCGCGGATTGTCGAAAATACCTCCGGGGAGGCAACTATCGCGCAGCCAGTCGTTGCCGAAATAGGGCTCCAACGTGTGGTCGATCCGATTGCGGAGAGCCACTTCAAAACAGCTGATAATCTTGAGCATCTCGCTGGAAATTGCCAGATTGTAGCGGTATAATGCCATGCATTTCTGAACTTTCCCGCCGCAAGCAAACGCGTATCTTCTCATTCGATCAGCAGAAATAACATCTTCAAAATCCCTGAATTTCATGACAAAACTTTTGGTTTGGTCAATAATTTGCTATATTTGTGATGTTTATTCCCGGTAACCTCTGGAGCGATCCAAGTTATCGGGTTTCGTTTTTCACAGGTAAATATACACCCGCCGGACCCACAAATAAAAACTCGGATGTGAAGTTTTTAGATTCTCGAAATTTGCGCGGGAAATACAACTTTTTCGGACGGCTTGATGCTCTGATCTTTGGGACATCGGCGACTTCAGATCCCCGATCAAGTCGGGGATGACGGGCGGTCGGGGCCGGTGATGACGGGGGTTCGGGGCCGCATGACAAAAAGTTCTTCCCTACCCTTATAAATTGCTTTTTTGCGGCTTCGGTTTGGTTATTTGTGCTTATATTTGCGATGAAAATGTAGGCCAAGTAATTGTTTGGCCAGATGGTAAAGGAAAGAGCACCGGACCCGGTGAGGCGAAGGTGCTCTTATTGATAAAGTCGGGTGGGTACTGAGGAGGATCCTTTCTTTCGTTTTCACTTCACGTATGACACTCCCGTGTTCGTCCGCGCCTACTGGCGCAGGCGGAACGGCCGCAAGGCTGCTTTCGATAAAGGCAAGTGAACGTCGCTTGCCCATTGGAGTCGCTCTTTTATTTGCGTAAATCAACTTTTATGTTTATTTTTGTAATTCATTGACGTATGAAAAGGAATGTGCTTGTGGAATTGCTGGAGGATGGCAGCAAGGTGAGTCTGTATTCGATGATGTGAGGCAGTTGGTTTATCGTCTGGATATCATCAAGCGGGACGGAGCGGCGGATCGCCATTTCCGCTATGAAGGAACGAGAAGGGATCGAGTGATGGCATTACCTTCTCATTTGGAGACGACATCATTGCGGCTATATTTGCTAAACATCCAATCTCGTATTCTGATATTGGGTAATGGCGCATTGAAAACGACTGCCACCTATGAAGAAGACATGTTTCTCAACAAGTGTGTGGAAACACTGCAAAAAATTGATATACAGCTAAAACGACTTGAAAAGCAAAAGATTATCACGATCAAGGGAACTCGCCTCCTTGGTGAACTGACTTTTGCGATAGATGAAAATGAGAACGATGAAGACCAATAAGATCCTTCAAGCCATTCGTGAAGAAACTTCGCCTGAAATGAAAAAACAGATGGAACTCTCTGTCGCCATCGCCAATCGTATCTACGCAATTATCGATCAAAGAGGCCTTTCACAGAAAGAGTTCGCCCAGATGTTAGGCAAAACGGAGACAGAAGTCAGCCGATGGTTGTCGGGCATGCACAATCTAACGATAGGCACAATTGCCAAGATTTCAACAGTACTTGATGAGGATATTATAGCAGTCCTTAAAGACGAATGACGGGCGGTCGGGGCCGGTGATGACGGGGAGGGATAATGATAGGGAAAAATTCGTACCTTTGTCAAAATATACCTGATTCTCCGACTATGAATTCCGACAAGATTGTCATGGAGGGTCTGACGTACGACGACGTACTGCTCATTCCTGCCCGTTCCGAAGTGCTTCCCCGCGAGGTCGACATCCAGACCCGCTTCTCCCGCGAGATTCCGATCCATGTGCCGATCGTGTCAGCGGCCATGGATACCGTTACCGACGCGAACCTGGCCATCGCCATCGCACGCGAGGGCGGCATCGGCGTGATCCACAAGAACATGCCGATCGAGATGCAGATGGAACACGTGCGCAAGGTGAAACGCGCCGAGAACGGCATGATCTACGACCCCATCACGATCGACGTGGAGGCCACCGTGGGCGACGCCCTGCGGCTGATGGCCCAGAACCACATCGGCGGCATTCCGGTGGTGGACCCGCAGCAGCGGCTGATCGGCATTGTCACCAACCGCGACCTCCGCTTCCAGGACAATCCAGCCAAGCCCATCAAGGAAGTCATGACCAGCGAGCACCTGATCACCGTCGGCCCCTCGACCACCATCCCCGAAGCCACGGAAGTGCTCCGCAAGAACCGCATCGAGAAACTCCCGGTGGTGGACGCCGACGGACGCCTGGCCGGCCTGATCACCTACCGCGACATCACCAAGATCAAAGATAATCCGAAGGCCTCCAAGGACTCGCTGGGCCGCCTGCGCGTGGCTGCGGCCGTGGGCATCAACTCCCACAGCCTCGAAGACGTGGAGCGCCTCGTGAGCGTACATACCGACGCCGTGGTGCTCGACACCGCACACGGCCACTCTCTCGGCGTGCTGAACACCATCAAGAAAGTGCGCGCCGCCTTCCCCGACCTGCAGATCGTGGCCGGCAACATCGCCACCGGCGAAGCCGCCCTCGCCCTGAAGGACTGCGGCGTGGACGCCGTGAAAGTGGGCATCGGCCCGGGCAGCATCTGCACCACCCGCATCATCGCGGGCATCGGCGTGCCGCAACTGACTGCCGTGATGAACGTGTCGGCCGCCCTCGAAGGCAGCGGCATCCCCGTGATCGCCGACGGCGGCATCCGCTACTCCGGCGACATCGTGAAGGCCCTCGCAGCTGGCGCCAGCACCATCATGGCCGGCTCGCTCTTCGCCGGCGTGGAGGAAGCCCCCGGCGAGGCCATCATCCTGAACGGCCGCAAATTCAAGTCATACCGCGGCATGGGCTCGCTCGAAGCCATGCAGAAAGGCTCCAAGGACCGCTACTTCCAGGACATGGAGGAAGACATCAAGAAGCTCGTGCCCGAGGGCATCGTGGCACAGGTGCCGTACAAGGGCACCCTGGCCGAAGTCATCTACCAGCTGGTGGGCGGCCTGCGCGCCGGCATGGGCTACTGCGGCGCCAAGGACCTGGCCGCGCTGCGCCAAGCCAAGTTTGTGAAGATCACCGCCGCCGGCATGGTGGAGAGCCACCCGCACGACGTGACCATCACCCGCGAGGCCCCCAACTACTCCACGCGCTAAAGGCTTTGGCGCGAGACTTGCTGTATTCCTGACCTTTGTTTGATAAAAGCATGCAGATGAAAAGAATTCTTTTGGCCGCCGCGGCGCTGCTCCTGACGCTGCTTCCGCTGCGCGCCCAGAAATACGACGGTGTGGTCGACAAGTCGGTGGCCCTGGTGGGCAACGACATCGTGATGCTCTCCGACATCGAGGCCGAGGCCCAGATGATGCGCGCCCGCGGCCTGACGGTGGACTGGAACGCCCGCTGCGAAATCCTGGAGAACTTCCTCGTGTCGAAGCTCTTCCTCACGCAGGCCAAGTTCGACTCGCTGGTGGTGAACGAGGCACAGGTGTCGGTGGCGCTCGAGCAGCGCATGAACGAGGTCCTGACGACCCTCGGCGGCGAAGCCAAGACCGAGGAATACTTCGGCAAGCCCCTCTACAAGCTGCGTCAGGAATGGATGCAGACCCTCAACGACCAGTCGCTCATCCAGGAGATGCAGCGCAACGTGGCCTCCAACACCCCGAAACTCACCCCGCGCGACATCAAGCAGTATTGCGAAGAGACCCCTGCGGAAGACCTCCCCATGATCAGTACCAAGTACCGCATCCGCCAGATCGGCATCTATCCCGACCGCGAAGCGGCCCAGCTGGCCGTGAAGGAACGGCTGATCGGCCTGCGCGAACGCATCGTCAACGGCGAGAAATTCTCCACGCTGGCCCGCATGTACTCGCAGGACCCGGGCAGCATGGGCAAGGGTGGCGAACTCGGCATGGCCTCGCGTTCGATCTTCTGGCCCGCGTTCTCAGACGCGGCCATGTCGCTCAAGGTGGGACAGGTGTCGCAGGTGGTGGAAACCCCCGACGGCTTCCACATCATCCAGCTCATCGAGCGCGACGGCGACATGTTCAACGCCCGCCACATCCTCATCAAGCCGCAGTACACCTCGCAGGACCGCGAGCGCGCCTTCCAGAAGCTCGACAGTATCCGCAACCTGATCGTGGTCGACAGCATGTCGTTCTTCGACGCCGCCCGCTCCTTCTCCGAGGAGAAGCACAGCGCCACGAACGGCGGCCTGATGGCCGATGAGTACACCGGCTCCTCGTATTTTGAGAAGGACCAGCTCAAGCCGGCCGACTACAACGTGCTGCGCAACATGAAGGAGGGCGACATCTCCGAGCCCTTCGAGAGCCTCGACAACGAGGGCCGTAACGGCAATACCATCTACAAGATCCTCTACCTGGAGAAGATCATCCCGGCCCATACAGCCAACTACCAGGACGACTACAGCGCCCTGATCGATGAGGTCAACAACAAGAACGCGATGAAGGCCATCGACGAATTCATCACGGAAAAACAGAAGAGCACCTACATCGTCATCGACCCGCTCTTCCAGGGCTGCGACTTCGAACGCAAGGGCTGGATCAAGTAATCCATGAAGGCGTGGCGACGGGTGATGCTGGCGGTGCTGCTGCTCCTGGGCGGCAGCACGCTGCTTTGGGGCCAGAAGAAGGCGCCCAAGGACAGCCTCTTCCGCCTGCTTGAGGCCGAGCGCGCCGAGCAGTATGAGCAGTACGGCGTCCAGTACCGCCTCGTGAAGGGCCACGCCCGCTTCCTCCACAACGACACCTACCTGCTCTGTGACTCCGCGTCGTGGAACGTGGACCGCAAGTTCATCGAGGCCTTCGGCAACGTGCAGATCATCCAGAACAAGACCATGCTCAAGAGCGAGGAAATGCTCTACTGGATCGACGAGAACAAGGCCCTGTTCCGCGGCGGCCTGGTGGAACTCCTCGACAAGGACGGCAACATCCTCCGCACGGAGCGCCTGACCTACAACACGAAAGACAGCGTGGCCGTGTTCGAGTACGGCGGCTCGATGAAGGAGAAGGGCGGCAATGTGATCGAAAGCTATAATGGCACCTACGACGCCAAGGAAGGCCTGTTCACCTTCGACCGCGACGTGGAGCTGTACATGGATTCCATCGAGATCAAGACCAATACGCTGCACTACTTCACCGACACGGAGCGCGCGCATTTCGGGAAGAATACCCACTTGTGGCGCGACCAAGGCTTCCTGCGGGCCGATGCCGGGTGGTGGGACCGTCCGACGCGCGTGGCGCATTTCAACGACCACGTGTTCATGTTCGACCCGTCGTACGACGCGTGGTCGGACGAGGTGTACTACTATCAGGACAACGGGGCGGTGGACCTGTACTATAACGCGCAGGTGCTCGATTCCACCAACAAGAGCGTGTACCTGGGCGACCATCTGCAATACATGCCGGCTGACAGCGTGGAATCGCAACGCGGCCTGCTGACCGGCAACCCGGCCATCATCTACTACGGGGAGAACGAGAACCACGTGGTGGACACGCTCTATGCGCGGGCCGACACCTTCTATGTGTACGCGGTACCGCGCTGCAACATCCCGGCAGATGAGGTGAAAGAGGCCGAAAGGCGGATCGAGGACATGATGTTCGATGCGCTGGCGAAGAAGCGTGCGGAAGAGGCGGAAGAGCGGGAAAAGGAGCGCATCCAGAAGATGCGCGACGTGGGCAAGCTCCCGCCCGAATGGGTGGAGCGCCAGCGGGACTCGCTCGCGGCGGTCGCCGCCGCCGACAGCCTCGCCCGGCTCGACTCGTTGGCCAAGGCGGAGATGCCCGGTCAGATAGATTCTCTCTCCGTCATTCCCGAGGAGCGAAGCGAGTTCGGGAATCTCGACTCGCTGGCGACGGCGACGGCGGATTCTCTCGCCGTGGTACGAGACAGCGTGCCGGATACGACGCCGGTGCGGTATGTGCTGGGTTGGCATCACGTAAGGATGTTCCGGAGCGACTTGCAGGGCGCGTGCGACTCGGTGGTGTTTTGCGAGCTGGATTCCATTGCGCGACTATATGGCGAGCCCGTGCTGTGGAACGAGGTGCGCAACCAACTTACCGCCGAGGAGATGCAGTTGCTGATGCGCAACGGGGCCGTGGACCGCGGCAGCATGATCACGAACGCATGGCTCATCTCGCAACAGGACTCCACGCATTTCGACCAGATCAAGAGCACCGAGATGCTGGGGTATTTCCGCGACAATCAGATCTACCGGTTCGACGCACTGGGCGGCGTGTCGGCCATCTTCTACATGGTGGACGAGAATGTGATCACCACCATCAACGTGAAGGAATCGAAGTCGCTGACCGCCGCCATGAAGGACGGCCAGGCGCAGCGGCTGCTGTATATGGAGTCCATCAAGAGCGATGCGTACCCGGTGGGCGACCTGGCCCCTGAGAAGCAGCGGCTCAAGGACTTCAAGTGGCGCGGCGACGAGCGCCCGGTCTCGCGCGAGGAGATCACCACGCGCCAGATGCGCACCACGGAGCGCGCCAAGTACGAGAACCTGCTGAAGCCGCTCTACCGCCAGACGAACAAGTATTTCGACAACTACATCTTCAACCTGCTGGACTCGCTGAACAACATCAAACTCGCGGAGCGGGAACGCCGGCAGCGGGAGAAGGATTCGATTGCACAGGCGAAAGCGCAGCAAGAGGCTTTGCTGCAGCAGGCCATGCCCGACTCGCTGAACGTTGATGAAGGCTTTGACATTCCGGCGCCGGTGGATACTGTCTTCCATAATCTCGTTGTTGACAGCACTTTCGTGTCTCTCGACAGCACGGCCGTCGAGAGGCCTCAAGTCGAGCTCGTGGTAACGGAAGGGGTAGTCGTACCTAAGGTGAAGAACGTCGAGGAGGAGGTGGCGGCGTCGCCGGAGACGGTGGTGCAGAGCAAGCAGCTGACGCGGGCGGAGAAACGCGCGCTGCGCCGGGCCGAAAGAAAAGCCCGGCGGGAGGCCCGCCGGGCTGCACGTCTTGCGCGACGCGCCGAAAGAAAAGCGCTAAGGCAAAAACACTAGTCTTCCGGCTGGCTTTCCAGGCCGAGGCCTTTCAGAAAGCCGTTGACGCCTTCACCAAGGGTTTCGAAGAACGAAGGAATCTGCTTGATCACATTGTTGACCGCATCGATTACCGTGTTGAAGCCCGACCGGGTGGCGAGGCCCACGTATTTGCCCATGGCTGCGGTGATTTCCTTGATATCTTCTTCCGAGTAGGAATCCTTGTTCTGCTCGTACTCGTCGACCAGCGTCTTGAACTCAGCGTTCGCCTTCTGCCAGTCGTCTTCGGTGTATTTGTCCGCGTTTTTCTCCACCTTGTCCGCGAAGTTGTCGAAGCGCTTGGGAAGCGACTCCTTGCAACTGCTGAACAGGAAGGCGACAGCGGCCACCATCACAAACAAAAATACTTTTTTCATTTTTTCAATCGTTTTAACCGTTTTTACACGCTTTACCAGGCGAGGGCGCTGGCGCCGAGGATGGCAGCGTCGGAGTCCTTCAGCGAAGAGTAGAGCACTTTGATCTTGCCTTTCCAGATCTGGAGCTGGTTCTCCTCCATGGCGGCGACCATGTCGTCGTGGAAATACTTCTTGGCCTTGGCCAGGCCGCCGAAGAGCACGATGGCTTCCGGGGCGCTGAACTTCACGAAGTCGGCCAGCGAACGGCCGAGGATCTGGCCCGTGGTCCGGAAGATCTCGAGGGCGATCTCGTCGCCGGTCTCGGCGGCGTCGAACACGTCTTTCGAGTTGATCTTCTCCGGATCGATGTCGCGGAGCGGGCTCGGCTTGTCGGGATTGGTCATCAGCAGTTTCTGCGCGGTACGGCGCACGCCCATGGCGCTGCAGTACGTCTCGAGGCAGCCCTTCAGGCCGCAGTTGCACTGACGGCCGTCACGGATGGCGATGGTGTGGCCCAACTCACCGGCAAAGCCGTCGTGGCCATAGACCACCTCGCCGTTGACCACGATGCCACTGCCGACACCTGTGCCGAGGGTGATCATGATAAAGTTCTTCATGCCGCGGGCCACGCCGTAGGCCATCTCGCCCATCGCCGCCGCGTTGGCGTCGTTGGTGACGGTCACAGGCAGGCCGGTGAAGCTCTTCACGAGGGCGGCCAGGTCGACGACCGTGGGCTTGCCTTCGTTGTCGTAGCTCCATTTGAGGTTCGGGGCATATTCCACCGTACCCTTGTAGTAGTTGCCGTTCGGGGCGCCGATACCGATGCCCTTGACCTTGCCGGTCTCGGACGTCTCGGCGATCAGCGTCTTGATGGCCTTCGTCAGCTCGTTGATGTAGTCGATGAGTTCTTCCTGCAGCGAGGAGATGACGGTCTGGGCGATGATCTCGCCATCTGCATTGACGACGCCGAGCTTGGTGCTCTGGCCACCGACGTCAATGCCCATTACGAGTTCCTTGTCCATACTACTCTACCGGGATGTCCTTGTTCACGTTCTTGGAGCCGGAGACGGCGTAGAAGATCAGGTAGGCCAGGCACACTACCAGGAGCCAGTAGCTCTGGATGGAGCCCACCTTGTCGGCGATGGCGTTCTGGATGAACGGGATGATACCACCGCCGCAGACCAGCGTCATGAAGATGCCGGAAGCGGCAGCCGTATACTTGCCCAGGCCTTCGGCCGACAGGTTGAAGATAGCGCCCCACATGATGGAGGTGCACAGGCCGCAGATGGTCAGGAAGGCCAGGCTCATCGGAACCGTGTACTTACCGATGGTGATGGTGGTGCTTTCCGGAATGAACATCGCACACAGGATGAAAACGATGGCAGCCGCCGAGGTGAAGAGCAGCATCTTCTTGCTGGAAACCTTGCCGCCGATGGAACCGCCGATCAGACGGCCAATCAGCATGCAGAACCAGTACGCGCCGATGAAGGTACCGGCGATGGCCGGGCCCACGGACGGCAGCGACGAGAAGTGGATGTTGGCCGTGTTCGGGATACTGACCTCGATGCCCACGTAGAAGAAAATGGCGATAGCGCCGAGCACGAAGTGACGGAAGCTGAGCGGGCTGTACGGGTCTTTCTTCGCACCGCCGGCCAGGCGGGCCGCCTTCTCTTCGGCGGTCTCCTTGTGCGGTTCGGGAATCTTGGTAAGCAGGATCACGACGAAGGCGATGGCGAAGATCACCATGGCGATGACCATCACCGGCGCGACCTTGGCCACCGTGGCGTCCTCGATGGAACCACCCACGAGCCAGCCCACGAGGACCGGGGCGATGGTGCCGCCGATGGAGTTGCAGGAGCCGCCCCACTGGATGAGCTGGTTGCCGCGGTTGCCGCCGCCGCCCAGGGTGTTCAGCATCGGGTTGACCACGATGTTGAGCATGCACATGGAGAAGCCGGCCACGAAGGCGCCGAGCACGTACACGAAGAAGCTCTCGGCATAGCCGGAGAGGAACTGGATGCCCACGCCGATGAAACCGATGATCACGGCGAGCAGCGCCGTGAACTTGTAGCCCTTGCGGCGCAGGATGATGCCTGCCGGGATGCCCATGCAGGCGTAGGCGATGAAGTTGGCGAGCGTACCGAGCTGGCTGAGGGCCTTGCTGGCGCCGAACTGGTTGGTGACCACCACACCCATCGAACCGGCGAGGTTCGTGACGAAGGCGATCATGAAGAAGAGCGCGAACATCACGATGATGGGCGCCGTGTAGTTTTGCTGTTTCGTTGCTGTTGCAGCCATTTTATCTGATTTTAATTGATTGCAAATTAACGGGTCCCGCCGAGGACTTTGCCGAGGATGCCGCCGAGCAGGCCACCGCCGAGGCCACCGGCCTGGGACGTTGTCTTGTTGCCGCCCTTGAGGGTGATGAGGATGTCCTGGAAGTCGACGTCACCGTCGCCGTCCTGGTCTTTCAGGATGCCGGAAAGCTTGCCCATGATGGAGGGGATCAGGGCCGTCAGCTTGCCGTTGAGCAGGGTGCCAAGGTTGAGTTTCTTGAGGATGTTGGCGCTGAACAGGGCGCCGGCCAGCTGCGTGATGGGGCTGGAGGCCGCATCCGACTTGCCGGTGAGCAGCGACTTGATGGCGTCGATGCCGCCGGGCTTGGTGACTGTCTGCGTAAGGCTGCCGAAAATGGAATCGGTCAGGCCGTTGAGCACGGTGTCTTTGACGTTGGCGGGAATCTGCACGTTGCCCGTCTGGGCGTTGACCTGCGTCTTGATGAGGTCCAGGATGGAAGTTGCCATAATATTGAGTTTTGTGTTGTTGGCGTTTGACCCTGCTAAGTTACGAAAAATTCGCTATCTTTGTAAACTAAACGAAAATAAACGATGGCTACTCTCACCGGGCACATTTCCCAGATCATCGGACCTGTGGTCGACGTCCATTTTTCCCTCCCGGAAGACCAGCAGTTGCGTCTTCCCTCCATCCATGAGGCCCTGCAAGTGAAGCGGCCCGACGGCGCCACCCTCACCATCGAGGTGCAGCAGCACATCGGCGAGGACACCGTCCGCACCGTGGCCATGGACTCCACCGACGGCCTGCGCCGCGGCATGGAGGTCCGCTGCACCGGCGCCACCATCACGATGCCCGTGGGCGCCCAGATCCGCGGCCGCGTGATGAACGTGGTGGGCGGCACCATCGACGGCATGGGATCGCTCGACCGGACGGGTGCCCTCCCCATCCACCGTGAGCCCCCGAAATTCGAGGACCTGACCACTTCCCAGGAAGTGCTCTTCACCGGCATCAAGGTGATCGACCTGCTGGAGCCCTACCTCAAGGGCGGCAAGATCGGCCTGTTCGGCGGCGCGGGCGTGGGCAAGACCGTGCTCATCAAGGAACTCATCAACAACATCGCCAAGAAGCACAACGGCTTCAGCGTGTTCGCCGGCGTGGGCGAGCGTACCCGCGAGGGCAACGACCTGCTGCGCGAGATGATCGAGTCGGGCGTGATCCGCTACGGCAAGGACTTCGACAAGAGCATGGAAGAGGGGCACTGGGACCTCTCGAAGGTAGACCCGGAAGAGCTGAAGAAGTCGCAGGTGGCCATGGTGTTCGGCCAGATGAACGAACCGCCGGGAGCCCGTTCCAGCGTAGCACTCAGCGGCCTGACGCTCGCCGAGAGCTTCCGCGACAGCGGCGACCCGAACGACCCGAAGGACATCCTGCTGTTCATCGACAATATCTTCCGTTTCACGCAGGCGGGTTCCGAGGTATCCGCGCTGCTG
>Ga0265301_10001265_pt1 | contig 33839 bp, 33 predicted proteins | sample AusTroGonzalo_MG_2_FD_193488 | JGI IMG/M metagenome (GOLD analysis project Ga0265301, IMG submission 193488) | Bovine rumen microbial communities from tropical cattle in Woodstock, Queensland, Australia - Gonzalo_04 | ecosystem: Host-associated > Mammals > Digestive system > Stomach > Rumen ... | reverse complement strand
ATTAACGACAATCTAGATTTGCTTAATAACACAGAAATCAATTTAACTTGGACAGTATTATCTACTATGCAGGGTTGGAACAGCTGTAATGATTTATCTATTGGTGAAACCATAAGACTTGCTGATTCGCGCGATGGTGCTTCTTATACAGTAGCCAAACTAGAAGACGGTAACTGCTGGATGACCCAAAACCTCCGCCTCGGCAAAGGTAATGGCGAAGTTATTGCCCTAAATAGCACCAATTCAGACCTCCCGTCTGGCAGAACTTTCAACCTTAAGGCTAGCGGTATGGGCAGTAACCAGCCAGACGCTTCTGGCGACTGTAATGTGGGTAGGTGGAATCCAAATAGTGTCGCAGAGATTGACGTTTCGCATCTTTGCATCAATAAACAATATAAAGCCTACGGCACCTACTATAACTGGTACACCGCTACGGCTGGTACAGGGACTTATGATGCAGAAGCGGGCGAGGATGCTGTTGGTTCTATCTGTCCTAAAGGCTGGAGGTTGCCGCCAAGTAGTGGCAACAAGAGTTACTACAATCTTTTGATTACCACGTTAAACTTATCTGATAGCGCTGGTTCTACTACTATGCAAAACTCCCCTTACAACTTTCCGCTTTCCGGCGACACGCGCGGTAAGGGCATCGGCGATGTCGGCTACGAGGGCTACTTCTGGTCGTCTACCGCCGACGATGGGATATTCGCTTACAATCTGAACTTCGATTCATCCAGTATTCACCCTCAGACTGGCGTCACTAAGGGCTACGGTAGCTCAGTCCGTTGTGTGTTTAATTCCTAGCATTGAACCATATTCTAAAAAGTAGACACTTTGTTTTCACTTGTGATTAGTGGACTCCAGCCACAACTCTTGTTGTGACCACCGCCATAACCCCAATTATCCACTCCCGCCATTCGCCCCTTTTCTTTTCCACTGTCTTGTGCTATAATACAACCATAATATTAGCTCAGCAAACGAGCCAACCCTCAAGCCACGAGGCAGAGAAGAGCGACGTTTGCTTTAACCAAAGGAGTTCTATGAAAGATTACGAACTTACAGTCGTGTTTCATCCCGACCTTGAGATGAATCTCGACCCAGCTATCGACAAAGTCAAAAAACTAATTGACCAAAACGGTGGCAAAATAACCAAAGAAGAAAACGACGGCAAAAAGCGTCTTGCTTACGCTATCGGTGGTCAGGAATTTGGTGTCTATTATTTCATCGACGTCCAACTTCCAGCCGAAGCTCCAGGCAAAATTTCATCAACCCTCAACATTACTGATGAAGTTTTACGTTATTTGCTAGTCCGTGTCGACGAACGCAAGGCTAAATTCGCCGCTCGCCGCGCCGAAAAAGCCTCTGCAGAAGAAAAAGTAACCGCAGAAAAAGGAGAATAATATGCGTGGATTTTCTAAAGCTATCATCACTGGTAACCTTACTCGTGATCCAGAGCTTCGCAACACTCCAAGTGGTGCTAGTGTCTGTAGCTTTTCTGTAGCTGTTAATCGTGTCTACCGCGACGCCAGTGGCGAACAAAAAGAAGATGTTTCATTTATCGACTGCTCAGCCTGGGGCAAGCTCGCCGAAATGATCAGCCAATATGCCAAAAAAGGCACTGGCGTACTCGTTTCTGGCCGTCTCGACCAACGCAGCTTCGAAGGCAAAGACGGTGTCAGACGTTCTCGTGTCGAAATCGTTGTCGAAGATTTCAACTTTACCGGTGCAGCCCGCGAAAATGGCGGCTCAAACTATAGCGATAGTGCTATGCCAGAGGCTCCAGCCTCCGACCTTCCTGACGACATCCCAGAAGGCGAAATTGATTTAAGTGATGTTCCATTCTAAATAATTAAAGCGAAGGAGAATATATAATGAAAAGGATTAAAAGCGATCCGAACCTCTATTTCGATTATCGTGACGTCAAAACTTTAGGGCGCTATATCGATAACTACGGTCGGATTGAGCCAATTGCCAAGACTGGCTTATCAAGCAAACAGCAACGTCAACTCGCTACTGCAGTAAAGCGTGCTCGTCATCTAGCCCTTTTGCCATTTGTTTCAAATAATTAAGGAGTAAGATGTACGGACCAACAGATTTAAAGAAAAACACCCTCATTACTTTAGATGGTCAACCGTATAAAGTAGTTGAGTATTCCCAAAAAGTCATGGGCCGAGGTGGTTCCATCGTCAACGTTAAGGTCAAAAACCTTATCACCGGAGCCTTACTCCCTAAGACTTTCAAAGGTCAAGAAAAAATCGAACCAGCCGAAGTTACCACTCGTAAAGTTCAATATCTCTACAAAGATGATGAAAAGTTCTATTTTATGGATCCAGAATCTTTTGAGCAATACGAGCTTGTAAAAGATATGGTTGGCGATATGCAAGATTTTATGAAAGACGGTGATGAAATGGAAATCCAATTTTACAATGGCTCTCCTATCAACCTCGTACTTCCTAAAAATCTCTGGCTCACAGTGACTTACACCGAGACCGCCGTCAAGGGCGACACCTCAACTTCTGTCATGAAAGATGCTACCCTAGAGACTGGCGTTGTCATCAAAGTACCAGCATTTATCAAAGAAGGCGACATTGTTTCAGTCGACACGGAAACTTATGCCTACCGCGAACGGAAAAAATAAAGCAATACGGACGGGTGACGGCTCCGGAAGGGGACCCCAAAATGTTTTGCGAAGCAAAAATTTTGGGGAGGGAGAGGAGCCGGCAGGACCCGTCCGGGGATATATTAAGCTTTCTCAAGCCGCCAAGGCATTCGGTTTTGATTTTTGCGGCAAAACCGTTCTTGATATCGGTTCCTCCACTGGTGGCTTCACCGAATATGCCTTAGAACGAGGCGCGAAAAAAGTCATCGCAGTAGAGAAGGGCTCTCACCAAATGAAGGCCCCTCTCCGTTTCGATCCTCGCGTTGAACTTCACGAAAAAACCGACATCTTCAATTTTTCATTGACTAAAGAAATTAATACCGTCGTTGCCGACGTTTCATTCCTCTCTTTAACAAAAATCCTAATCTACTTAAAAAAATTACCCACGAGAAACGCAGATTTGCTCATGATGTTAAAGCCTCAATTTGAAGCTCGCGAAGACCAGTTACATAAAGGCGTCGTCAAAAACGAGAAAATTCGTCGTGACATTATTAAAAATTTTGAACAGTGGCTTAAGCAAAACAACTACGTTATCATCAAAAAACGCGATAACGACCTTAAGGGTAAGACAGGGAATCAAGAACGCTTTTATTGGCTCAGGTATTATTTTGATTGACTTTAACGTAGTAACTGCGTATAATAATAAGCATGAACTTATTGCACGGCGTGGGCGACTTCTTCTCCCTAGATATTGGGACAAACTCGATGCGAATCGTTCAGCTTTCTGGTGGCAGCCAAAATGGCTGGACTTTACAAAAATATGCATATGTCCCAGTCTCGCCTAAGCTAGTTCAAGATTCGTCCGAGCTTGGCAGGAAACGTCTCGGTGAAGCTATTCTCGGTGCCGTCAATCAGGCTGGCATCAAGACCAAGAATATTGCCGTTGGTTTACCAGCCAGCAAGACTTTTACTTCGGTTGTTGAAACCGAAACTCTCCCCGAAAAAGAACTCGTTAAAGCATTCAAATATGAAATCGATAAATATGTTCCAATGCCTTTGAGCGAAGCCAAAGCTGATTATTACATTTTGGGTCCAAGCCCCAACGATCCAGCTAAAACCGAAGTCCTCGTAAGTTCCGTGGCCAAAGATTATGCAGAGGCCACTATGGAGACGATCGAAAAAACCGGCCTCAATATTGTCGCTATGGAACCAGAGCCACTTGCCATGGCGCGTTCATTAGCCATCCCAGGTGCTATCGATGCCACAATGATTGTCGATTTTGGCGAAAAATCCACCGATATTGTAATTGTTTTTAAAGGTCAGCCTCGCCTTGTTCGTTCCATTCCAGGTGGATTTGGCACGCTCGTCAAAGCTATCGCCACTGGCCTCGGCGTCCGCGAAGACCAATCTCGCCAATTTATCTTGAAATTTGGTCTCGACGAAACTCAAGTCGAAGGGCAAGTTTTCCGAATCCTAAATACTCATCTTAATAATTTCGCTTCCGAATTAGCCAAATCAGTTCGCTTTTTCCAGACCAAATATCTTGGCGGCAAAGTTGGTGGCATCGTCCTCACTGGGTATGCCAGCATGACGCCACTTTTCCCAGAATATATCGAAGCTAAAACTAACGTTCCTACTATGAAAGGTAATCCTTGGCAACTCGTCCGTACTACGCCCGAACAACAACAGGCACTCATGGGCGTCGCGAGTGAATTTGCTGTAGCTATAGGTTTATCGGAAAGGAGTAACGACTGATGGCAAAAGAATTTCAAGTTTCAGATTCCTTCAAAAAAATCTTCAACCAAGCAAATAAATTTCATTTTAATCAGCACCGCGAAATCAATCTCGTCCCAGACATTAAAAACGAGATGATTAGGGCTCTTAAACTCCGTAATCTTATTTTCTTCATTTGTATAGTGGTTGCCGCGGCTAGTGTTGGCGTCACGGTGTTTTTCGGTGCTATCGCCGGTGGTCAGCAGCTTGCTATTGATGGTAAAAAATCAGCCATCAAAACTTTAGAAAATAAACTTGATTCATATAGCGACTTAAATGATTTTCTAACCATCAGAGATCAACTTTCCAATATTTCTGAAATCACTAGCAATAAAAAAGTCCTCTCTCGTACTTTTAATATTCTCTCAGCCTTGCTTCCTACTGGTGCCGACACTATCAAAATTTCCGAAATGAACGTAAATTTAGCTGCAACCGACCCTACTCTAATCTTTGAAGCTCAGGCCAATGCCGGCAGACCACCATATATTGATTATAACGTTCTCGACTCATTCAAGAAAAGTATGAAGTATATGCACTACGACTACGGTGATTATGTCGACAAAGAGGGCGCTATTATTCCAGCCTATTGCATGATTGAAACCAACTCTCAAGGTACTTTCTTTACTGAGTCTGGAACATCTGAAGCAGAATCGATTTATGCCTATTGGACTATCGAAGGTGAAGGTTGCAATCCTTCAGCTAGAACCGTCGAAGAATCAGAGAATGGAGAAACCGAAAACACTCAATCAGACGGTTATGAAATGGAGAGTTATGAAGGCCAGCCAGTTGTTCGCATTTGGCGCACCCCACAATATAACGATTGGTACAAAGAAAACCCAGTCGAAGGCGAGCCTTACATGAGCCTTGATGGCGAAATATCCAATGTCCCGCATTTTGAAAGCTCATGTATTAAATACCAGGGTGAAGTCGGTGATGATGGCACAGTTAAATGGACCTCATCTAATAGCGAAAGCTGTCGATTAGTTCCAGATGATGACGAAGGTATTATAATTTCTGAATCCTCCAATGGCCGCGATGCTTCCGAAGATTTAGTCTTACGCTTTTCTGCTACCATCACGCTCGCGCCTGAAGTCTACGACTTCAACAATACTCACATGTTAGCACTTCCTCCTTCCGGTCGCTATAATGTTACTGATTCTTATGTCCAAATCCAAGCTATGTTTAGTGAGCGTGCCAAAGATTGCGCAAAAGATGACGCTGCGTGTAAAACGAATGGAGGTAACTAATGGCTAAAGATACTGCAGTTTCCAAACGTCTCAAAATTTCTGAAGCCGAACAGTATATGCTTTTAGCGGTACTTGGTGCCTCGGCAGTTCTTGGCGTTGCAATTTCTCTAGTTATCCATTTTGTCGATGTGATATCGTTCAATACTAGAATTATCATGGGCGAAGAACAGGCCATTGCTGCCTATTCCGAGGTCATTAAAACTACCGGCGTTTGTAGAGCCCCAAGCAACGGTAAAATTTATTCAGATGACGATCTAAAAAAATGCTTACCTAATAGCATCGAAGCATCCGAGATTCCAGGTACTCTCCGTGCTAATATTCTTGAAAATCTTGCCGCCAACTCAGCACTAAATTCTGTGCCAAAAGAAGACAACTCAGACTGTATCAATCCAGAAACAGGGAAGAACTACACTTACGAAGAATTAAACAATATATATGATGAAGCTGACAACACCGAAGAACTTTCCGCTGCCAGCCAACTTATCAAAAGCTGTTCAGCTCTTCGTATTATCCCAGATGCTCTACCCGCATTCAAAAACGAAGAAGCTTTACTTGCCAGCCTTAATAGACTTTTCATTATTTCAAACTGGGAGCCAGAATCTCTTAGCCCTAGCGGTACCAGCCAAGCCTCAGAAACTGGCAAAAATCTATTTTCGATTTCAGTCAACCTATCAATTGAGGCCGACTCTGGTACTACAAGAAGCACTTTAAGTAATATTGAACGTTCAATCCGCGAATTCAATATCGAACGTGCCACTATCGAATGGGGTGGCGACGAATCACTAATTCTTCACGCTCAGGCTACTGCTTATTACATGGGTAGTTCCAAAGTTGAAAAAATTGAAAAAACTGTTAGTGTAAATGACACCGCCAAAGACACAACCAAGGAGAAAAAATAACCATGAAGAAAGAACTTGCTACTACTATCATTGCGGCCATCGCAGGTGTTTTGATTGCTTATTTTGTCACCAATATTTTTATCCCACCAACCAAAAATTTCACCTATTCTTCGGTTGACTCATCTGTCGGGGCAGATTACGTTGAACCTGATGTCGAGATTTTTAATTACAAAGCTTTGAACCCTACTGTTGAGGTCTTCGTAGGGAACTGTACCGAATATAATGAAAATGGTGAATGTTTAGATAATATAAATTCAGAAGACGGCCAAATCCCCGAAATAGACAAAGAAAATACCGAGGAAATTATTGAAGATGTTACTGAAGAAATTATTGAAACCCCAAATAACGAATCTTCCACCGAAGAAAATTATGAACAGAAGGAAGAATAATGGCCCTTCTTACTAAAGACGCAGAGGAAAGAATTATTAACCTCCTTCTAGGTGAAGGTTTGGCTGATGCTAATCTCGTTTACGCAATAAAACAGGAAACTGAAGCTAAAAATCAGCCGGTTCTTGCCGAGCTCATTAAACAAAGGCTCATTAATGAAGATATGGTAGCTCGGGCCACCGCCGCAATTATTGGTGTACCTTATGTGGAGCTAAAAAACATCACTATCGACCAAGACATTCTCCAAAAAATCCCCGGTGAGGCTTCTGCTCGCGTTTTAGCTGTTCCACTTGGTGAAAAAGACGGCATATTAAATGTAGCCATGGTTGATGTCACCAATGTTCAGGCTATTGACTACTTGTCCAATCTTATCAATCGTCCACTTCGAGTCTGGATGTCATCCGAACGTGGTATCCGCGAAATGCTTGATAAATATCACGGCGACTTTTCTGGCGTCAAAGAAGCTGTCAAAGAGACTGGCGCAGAAGCTATCGAAGAAGCCAAGTCCAACGTCAAAACTATCGTTCAGGACTCACCAATATCAAAAGCTCTTACCACTATTTTGAGTTATGCCGCCAAAACCAAAGCATCAGATATTCACATCGAACCGCTTGAGAATTCACTTATCATTCGTTGTCGTATTGATGGTGTTCTACGCAGAATCATGGAGCTCCCCAAAACTGTTGCCCCAGCCCTCGTTTCACGTATCAAAATCTTAAGCAACCTCAAAATTGACGAGCATCGTATTCCGCAAGACGGCCAATTTACCGTGTTGGTTGACGGTCAAGAAATTGATCTTCGCATTGCCATTTCGCCAGTCACTTGGGGGGAACAAGTTGTAATTCGTCTTCTTGATAAAACCGGCGTTTCTATGGAAATCGAAAAAATGGGTATGAGCGGCCGCGCTCTTCGTTCTGTGCTTGCTGGCATCAAAAAACCTAACGGCATGATTTTAACTTCCGGTCCGACTGGTTCTGGTAAGTCTACCACCCTCTATGCTTTAATTCAGCAAATCAAATCCGAACAAATCAATGTTGTAACTCTAGAGGATCCAGTCGAGTATAAAATGGACGGAATTAACCAAATCCAGGTTAATGTTGACGCTGGTCTCACTTTCGCGTCTGGCCTTCGTTCCATTCTTCGTCAAGACCCTGATGTGGTAATGGTTGGTGAGATTCGCGATTCCGAAACTGCCGGTCTTGCTGTGCAGGCCGCCCTCACTGGCCACCTTGTCTTTAGTACACTCCACACCAACTCTGCTGCAGGTATCTTACCGCGTCTGCTCGATATGGGTATCGAGCCATTTCTGCTTGCTTCGACCCTTAACGTTGTTATCGGCCAACGTCTTGTCCGTCGTATCACCGAAAAACGCGAAATCTACAAATCTAGCACCATCGAAACCGAGGGAATCAATTCAATTGTTGGCGATTTGCTTCCAAAGAGTCAAGAAGATGTCGCCAGTGTCAGCGAAGACCTCGGCTACCCAGGCCTCCCAGTCAAAAATGACAACTACTATATGCTTGCTAAAGGTATGGACAGCAAAGAAACTCCAGGTGGTTACAAAGGTCGAGCCGGTCTTTATGAAACTATCGATGTTGACGAAGATATTCAAAAACTCATTATTAGCCACGCTACCGCTAATGAAATCATGCGCCTAGCCAAATCCAAAGGCACCGTTACGATGCGACAAGATGGAATTTTGAAAGTATTATCAGGTATTACCACGATGGAAGAAGTAAATCGTGTAGCAAGTGACTTATCATAATGCTTGTGCTATAATAATAATATGGAAAACAGTGGGCCAACAGTAAATATACCAAAAATCGAATCTCTACTCGAGGAGTGTGTGAGGCGGAATGCTTCCGATCTTCATATCCAGTATGGTCTCCCGCCAGTTTTGCGTATTGATGGTGCGCTCACTCCGATTGCAAATATACCCGCTTTGCCCGAAAACATCGTAAGAAGCTTAATTTTTGCCACCCTTGATGAAGATCAACAAAAAATCCTCATCAAAGACAAAGAATTTGATTATTCCTTTGCTTTTGGCGATATTGCACGTTTTCGTGTCAACGCTTATCACGAACGTGGCAAACTTGCTGCTGCTTTTCGTCTTATTCCTAATCAAATCAAAAATATCAACGATTTAGGTATGCCGCCAATCGTTGAAACTTTTGCTGATTTTCCACGTGGTCTTGTTCTTGTAACTGGCCCGACTGGGTCAGGTAAGTCCACTACTCTCGCTGCGCTTATCGATAAAATCAATCGCGAAAAATCCGTTCATATTATCACTATCGAAGACCCAATCGAGTTTACACACCGTTCTCAGCGTTCGGTTATCGCTCAACGCGAAGTCCATTACGATACCTTCAGTTTTGCTGCGGCCTTGCGCAGTGTACTCCGTGAAGATCCTGACGTAGTCTTGATTGGCGAGATGCGTGACCTTGAAACTATTCAGGCCGCCATCACCATTGCCGAAACTGGCCACTTAGTGTTCGCTACTCTTCATACCAACTCGGCCGCCCAGTCTATTGACCGTATGGTAGATGTGTTCCCAGCACACCAACAGCCTCAAGTTCGTACTCAGCTCTCCAACATGTTAATGGCTATCTGCGCTCAGCGACTTGTTCCTGCCATTGGCGGCGGTCGTGTTGTTGCTGCTGAGGTCATGCTCGCAAATTCCGCCATCCGCGCTTTGATTCGTGACGGCAAAACCCACCAGCTTGACACTGTTATCCAAACCAGCGCCGAGCAGGGCATGCAAACTATGGATCGTACACTCGCCAAACTCGTTCAAACTGGAGTTATAACTTATGACTCCGCTCGTGAATACGCTGTTGATATCAACGAACTTAATCGTTTAGTGAAGGGTTAAAATGAAACGTTTTAACTATAAAGCCAAAGAAAAAGCTACCGGCAAAATAGTAAAGGGGAGCATCCAGGCCGAAACCGAGCAAATTGCTGGACGGCTTTTGATTGATCAGGGTTATATTCCAGAATCTATCACCGAAGAAGGCGAAGGAATTTTTGGCAAAAAACAAACCCGTGTCACCAATAAAGACCGCATCACCTTTACTCGTCAGCTTTCTACTTTGATTGGAGCAGGTTTACCTTTGGCGGGCAGTCTTCGTACGGTTGTTGAACAAACTCAAAGCAAAGGCATGAAGGCTATTATCGAAGAGATTTTAGCTTCCGTTGAATCTGGCAAAAGTCTTCACGATGCTTTCTCACAGTTTCCAGATGTTTTTAATGGCGTGTATCTTGCCTTAATTCAGGCTGGTGAAACTTCTGGTACTCTTGATATTGCCTTGAAACGTCTCGCTGACCAAGAGGAAAAAGATGCTGCCATGATGAGCAAAATCCGCGGCGCTTTGGTTTATCCTGCAATTATTCTTGTGGTGATTATCGGGGTGCTCGCTTTTATGATGATTATGGTGGTACCTCAAGTACAAAACCTCTATTCTGACATGAATAAAGAACTTCCTGCCCTCACTAAGGTTTTAACAGGCATTTCTAATTTCTTCGGTAGCTTTTGGTGGCTAATGATTATGTTCATCGGCGGTATAGTCGCTGGAATTTACTTTGCAGTTAAAAAGACGGCTATTGGCCGCAAAATTATGGATTCATTCAAAATCAATGCACCTATTTTTGGTGGTCTTTTCCGCAAATTATACGTCTCCCGTTTTGCCCGTACTTGTGAAATGATGTTAGCCACTGGTGTACCAATGCTCGAATCGGTCAGGATTTCCATCGAAGCTACTTCTAATGCTGTCGTCGAGGCAGAATACAACAAATCACTTGAAGTCATCAAGGGCGGTAAGCCACTTTCCGAGGCTTTGCGCGAACGTGAATATATGCTTCCGTTAGTTCCTCAGATGGCGAGTATCGGTGAGGAATCTGGTAAAATCGACGAAATGCTTGGCAAGGCTGCCCAGGTTTACGAAACCGAGCTCGACGAACAAGTCAACAATATCTCTACTATGATTGAGCCAATTCTCATGGTTATCATGGCTGGCCTCATCGGTGTCGTAGTCGGTGGTACTCTTCTCCCAATCTACTCCCTCGTGAACTCCGTCAGCGTCTAAAACAGAAATTCACACCATTACATATTTTTTGAACGACGCGCGCTATGCATTATTAACGAACCTGCACCAGCAAAACACACCAAGCTAACTACTTCTTGCGTCAAGATTAACTCTATCAGCAGGGAATTACAATACATCAATAATGTCCACAAAAAAATCACCCCGTGAGGGGGTGATTTTCATGAACTAATCTAGATTAGTTATGCCCGCAGTAGATACCTGCGCCCTCAAGATTAAGAGTAATGGCAATTTTACGATTACCTTGGATATATTTTGGGTTTTCACCATCACATGTAGCATTGCTGTACACAGTTATTTGACCCATAGGTGTCTCAGAGCTAGTGGCGTTCGCACAAGCTGCATTTGTACAAGAAACGAATCCTACAACGCTATAATCCTCACCAGTCGAAGGATCTGCGAAAGTATCTCCGGCAGCCTTTAAATATTGAGCAATAAACGGATCATTATATTTTGCTGCCTTCTGCGCATCCGAGTCGGCACCAGTAAGCTCGCTCGGCACCTTACCGTTATTATTTGCTTGATATTGCGCCAATTGAGCAACAAACCTCGCCATATCATCCCGCCTCTGGGTATCACGCTGTGATCTCTGCAATGCTGGTAGTGCTACGAAGACCATGAGGAAGATAAGACCCGCGATAGCCAGCACGAGTACGACTTCGATGATCGTGAACCCCTTTTTAGCTTTGATATTTTCTTTAGCCATATTTTATCCTTTCTTAACTTCTTATCCCTTACAGGACAGCCTTATTGGCATAATCTCTACTTTTAAAATAACAAAGTTTTCCCAAAAAAGCAATAGCATTTTAGACCAGTCCACCTATAACTACGGGCTAAATCACCCCCCCCAACGACCCAGATATTATAAATCTCCGCAATAAATTCCGCCGCCCTCAAGCTTATATAACACCGATGCTCTTCTTGGATTGGATGAGCCTACCACCGACTCGCCCTGGCAAGATGCCTGCACAATTACATATATGGAGTGATTAGTTCCACTAGCTAAATTACTCAAAGCACTACTTGCGGAGCCAGTGCAAGATCCAGAAGCTGAGGCGTTACATTTTGCTACCGAAAGCCCATAAGTATCACCAGAAGGATCCTTAAAAGGATTAGGTAAATAATCCCGATAAAACCCTGACCAAGTATTCGCCTTTATACTGGTGTTGGTATAGACGTTTGAGGTATTTACGGTCTCTAGGCCACTATCAGCAGTCGTCGGCAACGAGCCACGGTTGTTGATTTGATACTTTTTTAAGGCTTCAGTAAAAGCAATCACGTCATCGCGTCTTCTAGCGTCACGCGAGTTGCGCTGTAATGTTGGCAGGGCAATAAATATCATCAAAAAAATCAATCCAGCAATCCCAAGTACCAGGACAACTTCAATAATAGTAAACCCTTTATTACTAGTTGCACTCTTCTTCATAAAACTCCTCATGTTAAACCCATTATAAAATACTTTCTTTTTCAAAACAAGTTATGTTAAAATAAAACTATGCAGGTCGTGTTTCTCGTTTTTCTATTTATTATCGGGGCATGTTGTGGTTCTTATTTATGTTGCCAAGCTCGTCGCATGCGCCTAAAAGAATCCGCCAACGAAGATCCTTCCGCTAAGAAATCTTCCGCCAAGAAGTCCTCCACCAAAAAATCTCTCGGCAACCGTTCCATTTGTCTTCATTGCGGCTATCAGCTAAAATGGTACGATAATCTCCCTATCATTTCTTGGCTTTTTCTTAAGGGAAAATGTCGTAAATGTGGCAAGAAAATTGGCCTTCTCGAAATCCTTTCCGAGCTCGGTCTAGCGCTAGCTTTTTTGGTTTTAGGCACTACCGTTAATGTATCAATGGCTACGGCGCTGGAATGGGCTATTTTTGTCATGACACTTTTGCTTACTTTAACCCTAGGCTTTTTGGCTATCTACGACGGAGCCTATGGCGAGCTCCCTAGCTTATGCTTGACAATATCTATAATATGTGCTATAATTGTATTAATCCTGAAAGAATGGACATTGCTTTTAGTTACGCCATTTTCTCTTGAAAATATCCTCGCCCCGGTCTTGTCGGTTTTGATTTTGGGCGGGCTTTATCTTTTGCTTTACTTGATTTCAAGAGGCAAATGGGTGGGGAATGGTGATTGGATATTAGGCACTGCTATTGGTCTTGCTCTTTTTAGCCCCTGGCTTTCGCTAATCGCACTTTTTCTCTCTAACTTTCTTGCCTGTATTATCATGTTCCCATTCGTAAAAGGGAAGCACCGACAAAAAATCCATTTTGGCCCGTTTTTGGTTATTGCGTTTGTTATAGTAACATCCTTTGCTGATTTTTTCATAAGCATGTTATAATAAAACTATGAAGAGACGAGTGGGAGATACGCTGGTTGAGGTTGCTCTAGCTATTGGTATTTTTTCAATGGTAGCTATCGCTGTGGTATCTGTCATGACTGGTGGTACATCTAGCGCTGAAACTGCTCTTGAAACCACCCTTGCGCGCGAAGAAATCGACGTCCAAGCCGAGGCTCTGCGTTTTATCCACTCATCTTATATTGCTGGTGCTGGTTCGGATGAAGAAAGTCCTTATGTAGGACTTTGGGAGGAAATCGTTGGAAGAGCAATTGACCCTTCTGTAGATAATACTAATTATCTAGAGTATGCCCCTCGTACCTGCCAAGAAGTTCAAGATAGTGACACGCTAAAAAATCATGGCTTTATTATTAACCCTCGTGCCTTGGGTTCTAGTCCGAGCGAAGCCTATGTTGGCTATAATGACGATAAATTCAAGACTGCCTCTACTTTTCCTCGCCTGATTTATTCGGCTAATGCTGATGGTGAATCATTGTTGGATTCCACCGGCTCTAATCTTTATCGTGCTGAAGGTATTTATGTTATTGCTGTTAAAGACGCCAGCACCACTCAAATCGTTGGCACCACTTCTCCGTCATTAAGCTCGGGTTTTTATGATTTTTATATTCGTACTTGTTGGTATGGCGCGGGTGATGATACTCCTTCTACTATTTCTACTGTCATCCGTCTTTACGATCCACCGGAAGCTGTCAATCGCAATAAATCTCGTGTCACGATTGTTTATATGAGCAATGGTGGACCGAGCGTCCCGGTCGCTCGTCAAACCGTTTACCCAGGCGAGTCAGTTTATATTCCGCGCTACGAGAACAATGCTGGCTTCGTGGGCTGGAATCTTAAACAGGATCTTTCTGGTGGTAATGTCTCATGGGAAAATAATCTCTGCAAGGTCAATAATTTTGGTAATGCTACTGCTGAAGGCACAAAATGTAAATACACCGCGCCAAAGTTGAGCGCCAACAGTACAATTTATCTCTACGCTATGTGGAATGAAGAAATCAAAATCGAACTCACTTGGGGCTCGACGCACTCAGATCTTGATTCTTATGTTAAAGGACTTCGCACGGACGGCCAGAGTTTCGAGGCGTATTATAGTAACAAGACAGGAAATTATATCGCCGGTCAACCACCTATTGCTATATTAGATAAAGACTGTACTGGCAGCTGTAGGACCGAAACGTTTACTATTAATACTCTCGGTGCAGAAAAATACTATTATTATGTCAAAAATTATACAAAAAAGAACGACAATTCAGCCGCCGCCAATATTACTGACGCTACTGTTAAAGTTACCTCTTCTGGCAAGTTAAATTTGAACAAAACCTTCACTGCCAGTAACGCTACTGGTGATGGCAGTACTTGGAATGTCTTTGCCTTTATCGACGACAAAATTATCCCCTGCGAAACGCGCACCGCTTATAGTAGTCCCAATACTTCGTATAACTCACCCTGCCGTCCATTTACGATCCAATTTGATGGCAATGGCAATACTGGCGGCAGTATGGCTAACCAAACTATTAACTATGGAACTTCTGCAGCACTTGCAAATAACGCTTTTTCGCGGACTGGCTATACATTCAAAGGTTGGAACACTAAAGCCAATGGTACTGGTACTAGCTATTCTAACAAAGCCTCATATAGAGCTCCCACCTCTGCTGACTCTGGGACAATCGTGACTCTTTATGCGCAGTGGGATAAACAAACATATAGAGTGATTTTTGACCCGAATGGCGGCGCTGGCAGCATGCCTAATCAATTTATTAATAGAGGAGTTAGCCAAGCATTAAATACCAATACTTTTACCTATGCCAACTATGTTTTTAAAGGTTGGAACACGCAAAGCAACGGTAATGGCAGCTCTTATACTGATGGGCAAAGCGTCATTGATCTTGCGGCTGTAAATGGCTCAATTACCCTTTACGCGCAATGGCAAAGGCCATTGCAAGATTGGACGGGGTGTCAGAATATGTCAATAGGTGATACTACTACGCTTATAGATTTACGAGACGATAACGAATATTTGGTGGGTAAACTAGCCGACAATAAATGTTGGATGCTAAGCAATCTTAGGTTGGACCCTACAGCCGTTTCACTTGAGGCATTGCAGGGTAAAACCAATGCAGAAAACTTGTCTTTAAGCTATCTTAAAAACGGTGGCGGAAGAGACCCTTACGCCACCGCAGGAGTTAGGAGCTGGAATAGTGAATCTGGCACACGAACCGCGCCATTAATTATGGATATAGTAAGCAATCCGCGATTTAATTCAAGTGCCCTAAACTCATATATTTCACAGTATGGTGCGGATTCAATAGGTATATATTATAATTATTGTGCTATTTCGGCGGGCTCGCATTGCAATCCTTATGATTCACCAGTAGGTGCCAGCCAAGATCTTTGCCCATCAGGCTGGCGACTACCTTCGCTATATGATAATTCTAGCGACTATGTTAATCTCGCTAGTAAGTATAAAGGCTCGTCTTTTAACGATGCATTTCATTCTATACCACTAGTTGGTTATATGAGTTCAAACGGTTTCTTCTATGACCAGGGTCAAGGAGTTTATTGGTCTTCTTCTGCGGTACAAAATACTCACTTTTGGGGTTCATGGTACCAGTATGATAGTATATATGTAGCTTATATTGGTCTATATAATTCATTTAGACAAACCACCCTTGAGAGGGCTAATCATGCCACTGCAAGATGTATTAAAAAGTAACTAGCTCGTCTCACTATGAAACTTATCGTGAATCTCTTTTAGATGTTTATCGGTTACGTGTGTGTAAATCTGTGTGGTCGAAATATCCGCATGTCCTAGCATTGATTGCACCGAACGCAAATCCGCCCCATTCATCAATAAATCTGTCGCAAACGAATGTCTAAGAGTGTGCGGTGACACATGCTTGGTGATCCCGGCCAACCTTGCGTATTTTTCCACGATTCTTTCGACCGACCTCGCTGTCATTCGCCGATAATCTCCCGAAGTATCCACTGCTTGTGTATGCTTTGAATTATTTAAAAACAATGCTGGCAGGGAATCAGTCCTTGCGTCGAGATAATCTCGTACTCTGTCTGCCGCTGACTGAGAAATAAAAATCGGTCGGTCCTTAGAACCCTTACCTCTCACCATAAATTCTCGCCTGTCCAAGTTGATTGAATCGCGATTAAGCCCAACTAGTTCCGACACACGTAAACCGCCTGAATATAACAATTCAATAATAGCTCTATCGCGAAGCCCAGACTCCGTTGATAAATCAATCTGCCCAAGCATATCTTCTACTTCATCAAAATGAAGAAACGTCACCTGTTTCCTGACCGCCTTTGGTAAATCCACTAGCGAGGGATTAAGCGATTTAATATCTCTTCTCGCCAAATATTTCAAAAAACCTCGAAGCGCAATTAAATGATAAGTTTGTGTAATTACCTTAAGATCATCTCCGCCCATCTCTGAGCCATAACGATTTAATTTTAACCTATATTTTCTAAGAAGCTCTTTGTCTATGTCTTGCGCTTTAAGTTCGCCCTTACCTAGAATCTCTTCCGAAAGCTCCGCAAACCTCTCTAGGTATAGCCGATAATTCTCAACCGTTCGCTTACTTCGTCCAGCTTCAATCTCGAGATGTTCCAAAAAATCATTAATCAGCTCATAGATGTCCATGATTAAATTATAACACGCCATCGACGGGTGACGGCTCTGGAAGGGGACCCCAAAATGTTTGCGAAGCAAAATTTTGGGGAGGGATAAGAGCCGGCAGGACCCGTCGCGAATGATGATTAAAATTAAAGCTACTATGATATAATTGCTAAAAGGAGTTTTATGTCAAAATCAGAAGATTTTATTCAAAGAAGTTTAGTAGTATTAAAACCAGATACTGTCCAACGTGGCATTATTGGTGAAGTCATCCAACGTTTTGAACGCGTCGGTCTTAAAATTGTTGGTATGAAAATGGTCATGCCAGACGAGCATTTGTATCGCGAACACTATGAAGGCATTGGTCAAATGATTACTCGCCGCGGTGAACAAGTTTTCCGTTATAACGTCGAATACATGATGACTGGTCCAGTTATCGCTATGGTGTTAGAGGGCGTCGAGGCCATTCCTCTAGTTCGCAAGATTGTTGGCCCTACCGAACCAAAATCTGCTGAAATGGGTACCATCCGTGGTGACTTTTCACACATGAGCTTTGGTTATTCCGACGCTAAAGGTACTGGCGTTCCTAACCTTGTCCACGCTTCATCTAATGCCGAAGAAGCCAAAAAGGAAATCGATCTTTGGTTCAACGCTAACGAGCTTTACGACTACTCTGACCTTAACGAAAAATACACCCGTTAAGCACACATCATATCAAAAACTCCCGTAAAAAGGAGTTTTTTGATATAATCATGACGGAAAGGGCTTATGGAAAATCTTAATACATTTAGTAATCAAACAGAAATCGAAAAATCCTCCGATTTCTCCGAACTTCTAGAAAAAGCTTCCAGCACTAGTATTACTGTTTATGAAGTATTAAATCCCACCAATCGTGCTACCGCTAAGGCTGAATTCTTTAACAATCCCAACTTAACTAGACCAAATTTTGAGCAGGGTAATATTGATGAAGAAAGCATAGCTTCAAATCTAAAAACCATTGCCGATGTTTATGAGCAGATGAACACTGCGACTTTGTCTAACGTAGAAGAACTTACCCTCCAGATTATTACCGATGATGTTGCCAAGAAGAATGCCTTTGTCCAAGATTGCATCTCGTACAATTCGGCTGTCACTCCCGAAGAAAAAGCCACCTACGCGGAAGCACATCGCTTCACTAACGAAGCGCTTTACGGCACCCCCGACGAGGACACTTTTTATTCTCTTTTGTCTGAAGGATTAGCATCCATTCCAGTTGACACTTTATCTGAAGATGACAAAAAGATATATGATTCGCTTATTTCTGAGATAGGCGAGCTGAAACCAGTATCGTCTGAACGTTTTAAACCCAGCCCAGAAACAGTAGAGCGTTTTTCAGAGATGATAAATTTATTGTTCGAAAATTTCTGGCAACATATTCCAGAAGATAAAGACGAATTTACCACAGAAGAAGCTTGCAATATTGCCAATGAAATAATTACCGAAGAAATCGGGTTAGAGCATACTGACTATCGAGCTGTTATGAGCAAGGATGACAGCAGCGTCTCGGTTAATCATGATAAACGTGTTATTATCTTTCCAGTCGAACGCGCCTCTGGCAACTTTTCAAGACTTGGACTCAAAAAGATTCTTGCACACGAGCTATGTACTCATGCCTACCGAGCTATGGTTTATGAAGATTATGGGATTTCTGCAATGTCTCACGAGCTTCCAGGGAACGAAGTAATCGATGAAGGTATCGCTAAATGTTGCGAGCAAGCTGTTGAGGGTAAATATTCCGACTCTGGTGTTGAGCATTATATTAATATTGGACTCGCAAATTTCAAAGGCAAAAATTTTCGCGAAGTTTTTGATATTCAACAGAAACTCCTTTATCTCAAAAAGTGTAAGCCCGAAGAGTCTTCAACCGAAAAATCCACTAGGCTTCATGCTAAAGATGACGCTATCTTTAACCGTACCATGCGCTGCTTTCGCGGCACGGGTGAACTCCCTAATAACAAAGACTTAGTTTACTATAATGGCGCCAATCTTGTCTGGCATTATATTGAAGACCATATTGACGATCCAGATCTTCTTGACAACCTTTTTCTCTCTGGTAAATCCAACATCCTAGACGAAAACCAATCTCGCCTCGTCTATGAGTCTAAGGTCTCTTAAATCTATAATACCTTCTTTAGGAACTCTTGCACTCGCGGGGTTTTTGGGTGCTTGAAAAACTCTTCAGGCGTACCTTCTTCAATGATTTTGCCCTTATCAAGGAACACGATGCGTGTTGCGATTTCTTTTGCAAAATTCATCTCGTGTGTCACAATCATAAAAGTCATTCCGCGTTCCGCTAACTCTCGAATTAGACTTAGTACATCACCAATTGATTCTGGATCTAAGGCAGAAGTTGGTTCATCGAACAATAATACTTCTGGCGACAACATCATTGCGCGAACGATTGCTACTCGCTGTTTCTGTCCACCAGATAAACTAGCGGGGAATGAGTTAGCTTTATTAAGTAGTCCAATGTGTCGCAATAGTTCTTGCGCACGTTTTTCTGCCTCACCGCGCCTCATCAGTTTTAATTTTACCGGTGCCAAAATCAGATTGTCCATCACGGTAAGGTTATTAATCAGATTAAAATGCTGAAACACCATCCCAATAGACTGCCGAATTTTGCGAATGTTCTTTTCTGTGACTAATTTTCCATCAAGGTAAATTTCTCCAGATGTCGGCTCTTCTATCCAATTGATACATCTAAGAAAAGTAGATTTTCCAGACCCTGAAGGCCCCAATATCACAACTCGTTCACCTTCTTTTAATTCAAAATTGATTCCGTTTAGGACTTTGTTCTCGCCAAACGACTTGTATAAATTTTTTATTCTCAAATCAGTACCGCTATCCATTTATTTTTCCGCCTTCATATCACTTTTTCGTAAATTTTTTTCAACCTGTTTTACCGCAAATGTAATCAGGTAGATTATCGCAAGATAGAATAATGCTGCTACAAACATCGGCACAATGTAGCTTGCCATATTTTGGCCCGAGCCAATATCCTTAGCCGCCATATTAAGATCGTACATTCCTACCATGCCAACAATCGCGGTTTCTTTAATTACCGTAATAACTTCGTTTCCTAGTGCAGGGATAATGTTTTTAATTGCTTGTGGGGCTACAATTTTTATAAAAATAGTTATTCGTGATAAACCTAAAGCCATTCCTGCTTCGGCTTGACCTTTGTCCACTGACAAAATTCCACCACGTATAATCTCGGCCGTATAGGCCGCTGAATTCAGACCAAAAGCCAAAATTGCCGTGATAATACTAGGAAACCCTTTGATTGCAAATATTACAAAAAACATAATAAACAATTGTAAGGCCATTGGTGTACCGCGAATCACTGTTGTATAAAAACGACAAATAAATTTTGGTATTGCTAACCACTTTGATGGTTTTGCTGCGCCGACTAGTGCAATAACAGTACCAAGAAGTATTCCAATCAAAATTGCAAAATAGGATATCTGAATTGTTAACCAGAAACCATGGAGCAGGGAATCAATATATTCTGGTGTATTGAATAATTCGACTATTTTAGAAAAGAAATCATTCATTGGTAAGCCCCATGTATCTTAATACTAGTTTATCGATTTCGGTTTTTCCATTGGCGTCTTCGGTTAGCATTTCGGCTAACACTTCATTAAATACTTCAAGTAGTTCGGTGCGCTCTTTGTTTACCGCAATCGCATAGGACTCCTCTACTGGATAATCTTCGGCTCTTGTTGGCCCAGAATAATAAAGTGGCAAAGCACCAAGCTCAGGGTTTTTGTCGACAATAAATTTTGCTGCTAGTTCATCGGCAATCGCATAGTCAATAATGTGTGCGCCAATCGCATCAGCAGCCAGCTGATGTGAATCAATCCCCCTTACAGTTGTCCCAGTCCCTGACAAAACGCCGTTTTTAATCTCGTCATCTATAAAAATATATCCAGTACTGCCAATTTGCGAACCCAGTTTTGCTCCCGTCAGAGCCTCCCACACCACATGGTCATCACGCATTGATGGCGGTGCATCACGGTTAAAAATCACATATTGAACCGATGCGTAATATGGTATCGTAAAATTTACTTTTTCTTCTCGTGCTGGCGTAATCGTGAGACCAGCAGCACCAGCATCAGCAATTCGCCCCGCTTCTACGTTATCAATAATTACATCGAATTCGACGTTTTTAATTTGAATCTTTTTATTCATTTTTTCAGCTACCCGGTTGACGATCTCTACATCCACCCCTACGATTTTTCGATTTTCATAGAACTCAAAAGGCGCAAAAAAAGCATTGGTCTCTACTACATAATCAGCCTCTGTGTCTCCCCGAACCGAGAAGAATACGCTCACTCCCATCCCCACCGTTATCAGCAGGAAAATCACAAAACACACTGCGGTTTTAACCTTATGCATAATACCATTATAACAAAAAACGGAACGAAATCCACTTTCGCTCCGTTCTGATCAAACTTTCTTGTTGGTGACCCGGGTGCGATTTGAACGCACAACCTTTTCCTTAGGACGGAACTGCTCTATCCATTGAGCTACCAGGCCAACTATCACACAACTACCTTCGAAGGTATGCTATAATTGTATCATGGATTTGTTCAAGAAGAAAGACGAGAAAAAAACTGAGCAAGAAAAGGTCAAAGAACGTCGCGAAGAAGTTCTCGCTACGGGGCGTAAGTTCAAATACCCTCTTCAATGGACACGTTATCGTATCGTTGTTAATACAATCTTGATAGCTGTAGTCATTTTTGCTATGGTTTTTGTTGGTGGCTGGCTTGCGCTTTATCGTTTTAACATGACTGACGATTTACTCTTCCGGGCTACTCAGATTTTGCCCATTCCAGTCGCCACAGTAGATTCGGAAAATGTTCGTTTTTCAGATTATTTAATGCTTTACCGCAGTAGTATTATTTCTATCGAACGTCAATCTAGTGGCCAAACTAATGAAGAGGCGCTCAATTATCTTCGCAACGAATATAAACGTCTAGCTCTCTCGGAAGCCGAAAAGTACTCCTATGCCATTAAGCTAGCAAAAGAGCTTAATATCACAATATCCGACAAAGATATTGATGATGAATTTAATCGCCATCTAAAAATTGGGGGTATCGAACGTAGTGAAGCGAGTTTTCTTAAAATTATCGAAAATAATTTTGGCCTTACAAAATCTGAATACCGCAGAATGCTTTATCTTAATCTAGTTAAAGCTAAGGTCTCTATTGCTATTGACGAGAATGCTAATCAGCTCGCTGACAGGGTTGAATCGCTCCTTGTCTCAAATGACAATAATTTTGGTGAAGTTGTCGATCAACTCGGCGATCAAATTATTTACGAGGAAACTGGCGGTCTTGTTGACAACAAAAATATTGACGGTGGCCGCGCTTCCGAAGCTATGAGGCTAGAGCCTGGCCAAAACAGCGGCAAATTCGTTTCGATGAACGGTGACGGTTATTATTTCGTTAAGTTAATCAAAAAAACCGACACCGAAGTCAACTTTGTTTCTATCAAAGTTCCATTCACGGAGTTTGATGAGCGTTTTGCCGCTATGGAGGGGGAAGACAAAATTCACGAGTTCATCACAGTTAATACCGAAGAGTAGGCAAACTCTTTAATCTTCAAACAAAAAAACGAGAGCAAACTCTCAATCCTGGTGCACGACTCTATACGAAGTTCGTACCCTTTTTCTACTCCAATTCAAAAACGGCGTACGTCCAAAAAAGATAATTCCATTCAGGGTCATCTTTATCGCGGGGCCTTTTTAGAGTCTCGAGTTTTCGCAGAATAGGCTTTTTTACATTAAAACCGTTTTCTCTATAAAACGCCATCTCGTTTTCTAAATTTGGATGCGAATAAGTATTCACTAGTAGGAAACACATGTTATTGTTTAAATTTTTTATTACCCACCACAATTCGCTTTCGCCAAATTCATCCCCCTTTTCCACAACATATTCTCCATCCGGCATCTGGAATTTAGAAAGAATCGACCGTAGCCTAGTCGATTCCATATCGTATATGCTATCATCGACAACCATATCAAATATCAAAAACTGTTGGTGCGGGTACAGGGAGTCGGACCCTGATCTCATCCTTGGGAAGGATACATAATAGCCGCTATACGATACCCGCGACTACCTCTATTATATCATATTTAGATAAGATATGGTATAATATATATTATATATGGATGAAATCAAGCAAAAATTAAAACTCATTATAAAAAATTTATACAATCTTGATTTTGAACCCGAGCTCACCCCATCTCCAAGCAATATCGACGCCGATTACTCCACCAACGCTCCATTAAAACTTGCAAAAGACCTCCACAAATCTCCAATGGATATTGCCGAGGAATTAAATAAAGAATTAAATGTCGGAATTTCTAATCCAGGTTTCTTAAACTTCAATTTATCTGATAACTATCTAAGTCAAAAACTTGATAGTTTAAATAATGATTTTGATAACGAGACCAAATTGAACGAACTTAGCGGCAAAACGGTAATCTGCGAATTTAGCGACCCAAATCCGTTTAAAGTCCTCCATGTCGGCCATCTCTATACCAGCATTGTCGGTGATTCCATTTCGAGACTCTACGAATACGCTGGCGCCAAAGTCATCCGCGCCAACTTCGGTGGTGACGTTGGTCTCCACGTGGCCAAGACTAGCTACGCCTTGCTAAGAAACGGCTTCACTCCAGACGACCTTACCATAGAAGATATTTCAAAATGTTACATCGAAGGTAACGCCGCTTACGATGAAGACGAGCAGGCTCATGCCGAAATCACAAGGCTCAACAAAGAAATTTACAAAATCAACGCCGAGGGTATCCATGGTACTGAGCTCGCCGATCTTTATTGGAGAGGTCGCGAGTTGAGCTACGAATATTTCAATAATTTTTATGCTAGCATTGGCGTTAAGTTCGACAAATATTACCCCGAATCCACCGTCGCTGCGCTCGGTCTTGAGACCGTCAAAAAAGAGCTCGCGGCCGGAGTCTATGAAGAATCCGATGGCGCCGTAGTCTTTAAGGGTGAACCATATGGTCTCCACACCCGTGTCTTTATCAATAAAGAGGGCGTCCCAACTTATGAAGCTAAGGACGTCGGCCTGATTTTCACCAAAAACAACGATTATTATTTTGACAAATCTGTGGTCATCACCGGTAACGAGCAGCTCGAATACATGAAAGTGGTTTTGAAATCTATCGAGCAGTACGCTCCAGACTTAGTCGCAAAAACCACACACTTGACTCACGGGCTCGTCAAGCTCCCAGGCAACGTTAAAATGTCATCGAGAAAGGGCAACTTCTTAAAAGCCGTTGAGGTCCTCGACCTCGTGAAAGATGAATTAAAGTCCGAATATAACTCAACCGACGAAAAAGTTTCTCTCGCCGCCACGAAATATGCCTTTTTGAAATACAAAATGGGCGGCAATATCATTTTTGATCCAAAAGAATCCGTCAAAATGACCGGCAACTCCGGCCCATATCTCCTCTACTCCTGTGTCCGCGCCAAGAAGATTTTGGCAAAAAGCGCCGAAAACGCGCAACAAGCGAACATTGCGACCAACGGGGAGCTTCTAGCGAGCGAGCCCCTTGGGCGGGGGAGCGAGCGAAGCGGTTCGCGAGTGCGCGTTTTGGCGCCTTCTGAGAGAAGTGTTATTAAGAAGATGCTAGAGTATAGAGGTATGCTTGCCGAATCTGTCGCCGAGATGGCCCCACACAAAGTCGCAAATTACCTATACGAGCTCGCCCAGGACTTCTCAAGATTTTACGAAAATTGCCAAGTCACCGGCTCAAGCGAGGAAAAAGAGCGCCTAAAGATCGTCAAAGTCTACCTAGATACTATGACCCACGGTCTAAACATTTTAGGTATTGAAATCCCAGAGGAAATGTAGCGGTGAGCAAAAATATTGGCGAATTTAGTCATGAGTCCCAAGACGATTCACGTTGGGATATGGGCGAGGTGACTCCATTTGGCGGTGAAAAAGATTCTGGTAACGCTACAGAAAATCTAGAAAGAGACCCTTCATTATCAAAACAAGAGAAATCGGCTGAACTCGATGAAGCCCGTGAACGTGTTGAGGAAGCATATCGCAAAAATGCCCCACTCACACCAACCATTAAAGAGGCTCCAGCGCCACAAATCACTCACCGCGAGAATTCAGTTAGTCAAGCCTTAAAACACGGAGCAGTTGCTACGGGCAGTCTCGCCCTAACCTTTGCCTCGGTGGGCGCGATGTGCCTCATCCCGGCCACCATTCCTTTGCTTGCACCAGCGGCTTTTTTGGCAGCAGATTCAGTTGAGTACAACATTAATGGTGTCAACGGCTCGATGTTTAAGGTGGATCACAAAAATCACATTACTCAACGTCTAAATCCCCTTCCCAATCTAATAAAATATCACGGTAAAACCAGCTCTGAGATTTTTGAAGCCGAAACCACAAAACTATTCGAAGGTTTAAAGCCTGGTGAAACTTACAATACTAAAAGCCACTCTTTAACATACATGATGCTTCGCAAAGCTCAAAGCAAGGGTCTTATTACGGATTTAGCCAAAGAAGAAACTGGCAAAAAATCCCGTCTCTTTTTAGAAAACATTGTTACCAGAAATTGGAAAGCCCTAAGGAGTGGTAAAAAGCACGATATATATAATATATCTTTTAAGGTGGTATAATATTATTATGACAAAAGCCAAACTACTCTGGATAGATCTCGAAATGACCGGCCTTGATCCTACAAAAGACAAGATTCTTGAAGTCGCCGCTGTCGCGACCGACATGAAGCTAAACGAAATAGCAACTTACGAAGCCATCATAAAAGTTGACGAAGAACTCATGAAATCTCGCATGGTTGGTGGATTTTGGGAGAAAAACAGCAAAACCCGTGACGCTCTTATTGCCCAAAACATCAATGGTCAGCCTGTGGCTGTCGTCGAAAGGGAACTACTTAATTTTGTTAAAAAACATTTTGGTAAAGAAAATTATCTCGCAGGCAACTCCATCCATCAAGATCGCAAATTTTTAGAACGCGAAATGCCCGAACTAAATAGCAAACTGCATTATCGCATGCTTGACGTTTCTGCCTGGAAAATTTACTTTGAGAATGCCCTGAACAAAAAATTTATCAAGCCCGAAAATCATCGCGCTTTTGATGATATTAACGGCAGCATAGAGGAGCTAAAATGGTACCTGACCTTTCTAAAATAACCGGCCTCGGCGAATACGCCGTCAAAAACGAAACTATTGAAAAATCTGGCAACCCTACAAAACGTAGTCTTTTCTATCGTGGCGAAAAAGTATTTTTGGTCATAAACGAAAAAACCCTTGAGGTTCGTTGTGACGATAAACTCAGTAATCACTTAAAAACAAAATACGAATCCGTCATGGAATCACGTTATTTTGGTCGTGGTGGCATCGAAATCATCCCCGCGGGACAACTCACTGACGACGAAATAGCCGACCTCATTCGCTTGAGCTATAATCTCTCAGTTTAGCGTTTTTTCTTGACACCCCCCACCATAAGCGTTATCATAATACCAATGAGAATTGTGTGGGGTCATTTAGCTAATCAGGTTAATATATATATATATATATATATGATTTTTCTTGCTAGCATTCTAACTAGTATTACTTTTTCAGACCCCACCTTTGCTACTACCCACTCCCTCTCCATGTCCACATCCGGTACAGTAAATGTAGATGTCTCCACTACTGGTAACGGTACAGCTGTAGGACAAGACAACCTCACAATCATTTCCACTTGTCCAAATGGTTATACAGTAACCATCAAAGGCCCAAATAATACTAACCTTTATAAAGACGGTAATACAGCTAATAATGCCACTAACACTAAAATAACTTCATCTGCTGGTACTATCTCAAACCCACTCCCCATTACAGACAATACTTCAAATGGTGGAGCTAACTATCGTGGTACCTGGGGATATAGTCTCACCTCATCTACTGGTACCGGCAACTTCATTGGACTCACTAGTACTACCACTACCCTCTTTACTAAGAACACTGCATCAGGTGATGGTAATGTTACTCCTAATGGTACTAGTACTGGTACTACTGACATTATCCCCATCTACTATGGTGTTTCTACCACATTAGACCAAGCTCCAGGCTTATATACTATGTCTAGTACTAACAATAGTAACGGTGCTATCACTTACTTTATCACTACCCCACAGTCTTGTACTTCCTACACCGTAGCTTATAACCCTACATCTACAGCAAATAGTACTACCCTAACTGGTACTGGTACTATGCCTAACCAAACCATAAGTGAAGATACTGCTACTAATCTAAACACTAATGCCTTCGCTGCTCCTACAGGATACTCCTTTAATGGCTGGAATACTAAACAAGACGGTACCGGCACCCACTATGCTAATAATACCAGTGTGACTAATCTCATCTCAGCTGGACAGACTATCACACTATATGCTGAATGGACTCCTAATTCCTATACTTGTACTAAAAGATACAGACTCCAGAATGCTGATGGTACCTTTCCAGACACTTATACATCAGACACTACTGAACAAGTCCCATATAATACCACTTGTACTTATACTAAGTCTGTAACTGATTATAAAGGCGTATATAATGGTACTAATAACGCACAAGCTTCAACTAGTCACTTAATGGACAGTACTAATGGTATTACACTCAGTCTAGATCTATATAGGAATACCTATACATTAACCGTATCAGCTGGTACTAATACTTCTAACCCTACCATTAGCACCACTGCAGTATATGAAGCAAATAACGCTAAATACTTCAGATGGGGACAAGAAGTAACAGTAGGAGTAACTAAAGCTACTAATGTTACTTGTACAACTTACGCTACTCCTACCTGGACCCAAAGTCCCACTTCTGGCACAATTGGCAATACTACTAGTTCAGGCAATAACTATACCTTAAAGTATGGTATGCCCAAAGCTAATGCTACAGTGACTGCTACCAGTGCTGCATCCAATGTAGCCCAAACTATCTACCTAAGTAGATCTGGTGGTGCTAGCGGCATTACCATTGCTGGTACTAGCTATACTGACTCCAGTATCCAATTAAACTGTGGTTCATATAGTATTTCTGGTAGCTACTCTTCTGATTATGAATTTAATAGCTGGTCTGCATCTGGTAGTGTCTCCGTAGCTAGTACTTCTTCTGCTACCACCACTATGACTATTTCTGGCCCAGGCACATTAACCTTGGTGGGGAAGCAGAGCTGCGTGCCTACCATTACTGGTACTACTATGCAAAGCTTTTCGGTGGGGTCAACTAACTATTGTGAAGGTGCTACCGGCACACTTACGGATAGCCGTAGTGGTAATAAGACTTATACTGTAGCTAAAATAGGTAATCGAATCTGGATGACTAGGAACCTAGACCTTCCTGGTGGCACTACCTTAACCAGTGCAGATTCCAATGTGACATCTAACTATACTCTTCCAACTTCTAGCACTGATGGATTTAGTGACGACGTAATTGGTAACAAAGCTACCGCCTACGTTTACAATAGCAATAGCACTACATGTGGTAATAACCAACCTTGCTATTCCTACTATTCTTACGTAGCCGCTACTGCTGGTACTAATCCATCTAGCAGAAATGCTACCAGTGATATCTGCCCTAAAGGTTGGAGATTACCTACCAAAGCAGAATACGATACTCTTAAAAGCACTTATACTACTGGAGCCGCTTTAACTGCCTCTCCATTTAATGGTGTTTACGCCGGCTATTACAGCTATAGCTCCCTCTACGATGGTGGCTCGACCGGTTACTATTGGTCATCTACTGCTTACAGTGCGTTGCGCGCCTACTACCTGCAATTCTATAGTTCACGCGCCAGTATGTACGACAACTACAAGAGTAACGGGAACTCAGTACGTTGTGTAGCTTATTATCTCGGCTAGTCCCTCTCGTTCTCCGCCGAATCCGCTTCTTTAGGACTTGAAGTTACATTAAATATAGCTCCCTATAGGGAGCTATATTTAATACTTAGGGATAAGGGGGATTATTTATCTACCACTTCACCTTCGACGGCGTCGTCGTCTTTGGAAGATTTGTCGTCATCTGAAGAATCTTTTTTGGTATCTTCGGAAGCAGATTGATACATCTTGGCGCCAATAGGCATGATTTTATCAGAAAGTTCCTTAGCGGCAGCTTCGAGCTTTTCTTTGTCGGCGTCGGTGTCATTTAGGACTTTTTTAGCGTCTTCAACAGCTTTTTTGATGGTTTCCTTGTCGTCGTCACTGATTTTGTCCTTGTATTCATCAGGCATTTTTTCGGCTTGATAGATGGCGTTTTCTAGGTGGTTCTTAGTATCGATCGTATCGCGCTTTTTCTTGTCTTCGTCGGCGTGCATCTCGGCTTCTTTACGAGCTTTTTCGATATCTTCTTTACTCATATTGCCAGAGTTTTGAATCGTGATAGATTGTTCCTTGCCAGTTCCCTTATCCTTAGCGGTGACATTCAAAATACCGTTGGCATCGAGGTTGAAGGTAACTTCGATTTGTGGCACTCCGCGTGGAGCTGGAGCGATACCATCGAGGATAAAGCGGCCGAGAGATTTGTTATCGGCAGCAAATTCGCGCTCGCCTTGGAGAACGTGGATTTCTACTTGTGGCTGATTGTCGGAAGCGGTAGAGAAAATCTCAGACTTGCTCGTAGGAATAGTAGTATTGCGATCGATAAGTGGAGTGCGGACGCCACCCATAGTCTCGATACCGAGGGTAAGTGGAGTAACATCAAGAAGAAGCACATCCTTGACATCGCCTTGGAGAACGCCGCCTTGGATGGCTGCGCCTACGGCTACAACTTCGTCTGGGTTAACACCTTGCATTGGGTCTTTGCCGAAGATGGATTTAACCTTTTCGACAACGGCTGGCATACGAGTCATACCACCGACCATCACGACTTCGTTGATGTCTTTGGTGTCGAGCTTGGCGTCTTTTAGAGCTTTTCTCACTGGCTCTTCGAGACGATCAAGAAGATCTTTGACGAGCTCTTCTAACTTGGCACGAGTAAGAGTGGTTTCAAAATGCTTTGGCCCGTCAGCGTCAGCACTTAAGAATGGAAGGTTAATGTCGGTAGAGGTACTGGAGCTAAGCTCTTTCTTGGCTTTTTCGGCTTCGTCTTTGACGCGTTGCATGGCAGCAGCGTCGCCTTTGATATCGATGCCGGATTCTTTCTTAAATTCATCAACAAGGTAGTTAACGATGATGTTGTCGAAATCTTCACCACCGAGGTGGGTATCACCGTTCGTGGACATCACTTCAAAGACACCATCGCCGAGTTCGAGGATGGAAACATCAAAAGTACCACCACCGAGGTCGAAAACAACGATTTTTTCGTCTTTTTTGGATTCGAGACCGTAGGCTAGAGCTGCGGCGGTAGGCTCATTGATAATACGCTTGACTTCGAGGCCAGCGATTTTGCCAGCGTCTTTGGTGGCTTGGCGCTGAGAATCGTCGAAATAGGCAGGCACCGTGATAATGGCTTCGGTGACTTTCTCGCCGAGAAAAGCTTCGGCGTCGGCTTTGATTTTGGAAAGCACCATAGCGGAGATTTCTTCTGGGGTGTATTCTTTGCCGTCCATCTCGACAGCTACGCCCTGACCCTTTTTGACGATTTTGTAGGGGCTGATTTCGAGGTCGTGTTTGACTTCTTTGTCTTCAAATTTGCGACCGATTAAGCGCTTGATGCCGTAAATGGTGTTTTTAGGGTTGGTAACACGTTGGCGCTGAGCAACTTTACCGACTAATCTTTCGCCCTTTTTGGTGACAGCCACTACTGATGGGGTAGTACGATCACCCTCTGCGTTAGTAATAACTTCTGGTTTGCCGGCAACCATGTAAGCGAAGGCGCTGTTGGTGGTGCCAAGGTCAATACCGATGATTTTTGACATATTTTATCTCCTTTTCTAGCACTCGTTATGTTTGAGTGCTAATCCTTCTCTTATTGTATATCATTAGCACTCGTTTGTCAATAGTGCTAACGTAGGGTTGTCTGTGGGGGGGCGTTTCGGAAAAACAAATAAATTTATTTTTCTGGATTTTTACCAAGACGAGTTTAGGGAGGGGGTATTTATGATATAATGTCAGTATGGCAATAGAGAGGTTAGTGGAGCCAACAGCGGGTTCTAATGATATTGAAGAAGAGCGGATGGAAATTTCGCTTCGACCAACGTCGTTTTCTGAGTATATTGGACAGGAGCATCTTAAAAACAATTTGAAATTAGCGATTGAGGCAGTAAAAAAGCGGAACGATGGTTCGACACTCGACCATATATTATTATATGGTCCACCTGGGCTTGGCAAAACTACAATGGCAGGGGTGATTGCACACGAGCTAGGTGCGTCTTTAAGGGTAACTTCGGGGCCAGCGATTGAGCGGGCTGGAGATCTTGCGTCGATTTTGACCAACCTGAAAGATGGTGATGTGTTATTTATTGATGAGATTCATCGACTAAGGCGAGCAGTGGAAGAGGTTTTGTATTCGGCAATGGAAGATTATAAATTAGACATTGTGATTGGGAAAGGTCCAGCAGCGCGTAGTGTGAGGTTAGATTTACCGAGATTTACAGTGATTGGTGCGACGACGCGAACGGGGTCTCTGGCAGGGCCACTCCGAGATAGATTTGGAATTATTCATCGGCTAGAATATTACAAAGAATCAGAGATTGAGCAGATCATTGAGCGTACGGCGGGGATTTTGAAGACAAAAATTCAGCCAGAGGCATGCGAACTACTAGCAACACGTTCGAGATTAACACCGAGAATCGCAAACCGTTTGTTTAAGCGGGTGCGGGATTTTGCAGACGTGAATGGCGATGGTATAATTGATCGGGAAATTGCTACGCGCTCCCTTGAGATGATGGAAATTGATTATTTAGGGCTTGATCCGGCGGATAGAAATATGCTGAGACTGATGTATGAAAACTATGGGGACAGGCCAGTAGGGCTTACAACTATAGCGGCGCTTACAGGTGATGAAGCGACAACGATTGAGGATTTTTATGAGCCATATTTATTGCAACTGGGGTTATTGATGCGAACCCCTAAGGGAAGAGTAGTGACTAAAAAAGGACAAGAGCATTTACAAAACCCTGAAAATAAGGTATAATAAAGAAAAGGAGTTTTTATGGAAGAACCTTTAACAAAAATTCGTCATGAGAGAAGTCTAAAAGATTTTCCTGGTTTGAGGCTTGAAGACGATGAGTATGTAGAATTCGCATTTACAAGGTCAAAAATTTGTCTTTTTGCGATTTTGGGCGGGACTATTGCGGGTTTAGCTCTTATCTTGATTGCGTTTCTGTTGGTATTAATGAGTCACCTAATGATCGATGAAATGGGAAAACACTTTTTGTTTATAATTTTGGTAGCATTACTTGCATCGGTAGGGATAATTTGTGCGGTAGCACTTAGAATCTATCGTGGGAACAAGTTATATATTACGAACAAACACGTGACGCAATTTATTATGAATTCGTTGGTTTCTAGTTCTATTAATATTATTGACTTGGAGTCACTAGAGGATGCAAGCTTTAGGCAAGATAGTATTTTGCAGAAATTGTTTCACTATGGGACGTTTAGGCTGTCGACTGTAGGTGAAGAAACAACTTATACTTTCAAGTATTCAGATATCTCTCCATCTGAACTTAGGGCGGTAACTAAGCTGATAACTGCGGCTAAGGAAAAAAGCAAAAGAGCTAAAAGACACTAAAATTTAGTTTCGGTTGTATTTGATGTAGGTGTTTGCTTTTTCGAGGTTGGCTTTTAGGGTGTATTCTTTGCATTTGCCTTCTTTACAGTTGGCAGGTTCGTATGAGTAGGAACTTAGTGGGTCGCCGAGCTTGAGGCCAGAAGGGTCAGTCCAAAGAGCAGGGTCAATGACTTTGATGTTTTCTTCAGAGATTGTTTCAGGATAATAGCCGTGATTTGGATAAAAACTTTCTTCGAGCGCGTAATACATGGCATTGATTGCTATTTTGCGATCTTCGTCGCGTTCCATGGCGTCGATATTGGATTTTTGGGTGAAGAAAAAGATGATGAGGAGTGATGAGAAAACTGCGACAATAGCAAGTTCAAGAATAGTGAAACCTTTTTTTCTGTCCATGCTTTTATTATAGCATATTTTGTGATACAATATATTGTATTGTGGTACCGTAGCTCAGCTGGTTAGAGCGTGGGACTCATAAGCCCGAGGTCGGTGGTTCGATCCCACCCGGTACCACCACTAAAATACTCCAGAGGGAGTTTTTTGTTGGGAACTACGCTATGGTACACCGTAGTGAAAGAAGTTGCAACTATACTAAAGGCAGATTTGTCGATACTTAAAAACTGTCATCAAATATGTAGTCCAAGTTGGTCGGGATTTGCGCCATGTTTGATGAGGGTGTCTAGGTTTTCAGCGATGCAAAATGGTCTCATTTCTGAAACGAGCTGGTTGATATCTATATTTGCGCCATGTTTGATGAGGGTGTCTAGGTTTTTGGCGATGCCTTCTGGATACATTTCCGAAACGAGCTGGTTGATATCTGCACTATGGTTGATGAGGGTGTCTAGGTTTGTGGCGATGTAAAATGAGTTCATTTTCGAAACGAGCTGGTTGATATCTATATTTGCGCCATGTTTGATGAGGGTGTCTAGGTTTTTGGCGATGTCTTCTGGATGCATTTTCGAAACGAGCTGGTTGATATCTGCACTATGGTTGATGAGGGCGTCTAGGTTTTTGGCGATGCCTTCTGAATACATTTTCGAAACGAGCTGGTTGATATCTGCACTATGGTTGATGAGGGTGTCTAGGTTTTT
>Ga0265301_10001264_pt1 | contig 33843 bp, 54 predicted proteins | sample AusTroGonzalo_MG_2_FD_193488 | JGI IMG/M metagenome (GOLD analysis project Ga0265301, IMG submission 193488) | Bovine rumen microbial communities from tropical cattle in Woodstock, Queensland, Australia - Gonzalo_04 | ecosystem: Host-associated > Mammals > Digestive system > Stomach > Rumen ... | reverse complement strand
AATAACGATGTGTAAATTATTTGTGTTTTTGTCATGTATTACTGTAAAGAATAAAAGGTTTCGAAATCATCTTTCATACTGCTTGCAACTTGAAATGCTTGCTTTGGATCAATTTCGAGTTTCTTAATTAACATTGATGTAATTAACATCCTTGCCATGAGCCAACTCTTGCCTTTAACGGCTCAAAGCAATTCATCAATATTTACTGATTTTGTTATTCATTCTTGATTATCTGCGATAATCTTATCTTTTGTATATGTTATCATGGTTGCATGTGTGTTTAAGTTGTAAAATCTTTCTTCATTCTGATTTTTACGATGTTTATGTATTGCTCAACCTTGCTTGATTTTGCGAATAATTGTTTTGCTTGCTCTTTGCTGATTGAGATTTCCAATTCTCTTTGCTTGAACTCTTTCTTGATATGTGCTTCGGCTGTTGAATCTGTGTGTATCTTCTTTCAATTTCAATCAAGCTGTGATTTCAATTCGATTAATCTTTCTCACTTTAAAACATCATTTTCTGCTTTTTCTTCTTCATACAAACTCATTAATTCAATTGCTTTGCATTCCATATCTTCTGATAATGCAAGCCAATCAAAGAGATCATCTTCTGTTAATCACAATCATTTTTTCTTGTATGCTTCATGCTTTGCAATCATCTCATTTATTGCTTTATCATTTCTTGCATATGGTTTGAGAATATCTTCAACATCAAATTCGACTTCTTCTGTGTTTGGCGACTCGGTTTTTTGACCAGTATTATCGTTGATTATTTCTTCTTCTGGAAGCATTATTTTCTCTAAATCTGTTGGCATCTTCCTTGTTTTTTAAGATATAAATTATTTATCTTCTGGAACATTTGCTCGAACATCTGCAATTTTTAACTTCATTTCCTTGTTTATTGCATAATATTTTGAAATATCTGTTATTAATTCATCAGATGTTGCGAACTTCTTCAAATATTCTGTATTGCTTTCCAATCTTTCCAATTCTTCTTTGTTGAACCATTTAACATCATCTTTCTTTGCTTTCTTTTGTTCTTCTTTTCATGAAACAGCATCAAACATATCTGATTCAGAAATATCGAAAGCCATAAGGTATAAATATCTTCTTTGATAGCTTTCAACTCATCAAAGAGATTGAATTGCATTACATCCTTTTAACTCCAATTCTCTCATTGGTGAATGGAATTGAACAGAATAATCAATTCACACTTTACTTTTATCTGCAACTGCATCGATTATTGTTAATACTGCTTCATCATTTGTGAAAGTAATGTGTGTGTATAAATCATATTTTTTACAAAGTTCAATAATGGTTGGCATAATATCGCTCAACTCATAATAATCGAATTTTGCAAAACTATTTTTTCATGATTTTTTGAGATTTGCTTGTAAAATTTCTGATTTTACTGCTTGAATCTTTTGGAATAAATTTAATATCTTTTTTTCTTCTGCCATTGGTGTGTTGTTAATGATAAATTAGTTTCATAAATATCGATTTACTGCGGTTTCTCTTTTTCCCCAATTTTCACCGAATAAATCGTAATATTCTTGTGTTGATTTGAATCCGACTCTTCTTAACCATAACTTGAATAATGGCTCTGATTCAATTTTTATTATTTCTTCATGTGTCATGTTATTTACTCAAACGATTTAAAATGTTTTGATAAATTTCCATGTTTAACCTTGTTCAACTCTTTCTTCTGTTATCAATTTCGGCTTGAACTCTTGCTCTTAGGTTTTTGTCCGAGATCATCAACAATGCATTGTCAATCTCATCAACTTGCTTTGAAAAGATTCTCTTGATAATATCTGTGTTGATGGTTTCACTTCAAAGATTTAAGAACTTCGTTTGATTTGCTATTTTCTCAACTGTGGCTCTTTCTGTTGGTGTTGCATACAATTCACCATCTTTTGTTTGAATGTATGTTAATTCCTTGTAAATCTTTAAAGTGTTTGAATTACTTGATTCTGCATTCATTCTTGCTCGCATAATTGAAGTAAAAGTGTTAAATTATCATAAATCGTTTTTGGATTCGTTATTTTTGAACGGTGGAATTTGTTATTCTGCACAATTCAAAGCATCGCTTGTAATGTTTGTTGCCATGTGAATCATTTTTTAACTGGTGGCGATTCTTTGAGCTTTCATATGAGGTTTTTTCAATAAATTCTGTTCCGCTTTTGTGTTCAATCAATTAATCATCCATTAAACGATTTTATTATTTCCAAACATTCATTAATTTGTGAATTTCCATATTCTGTGCTTGCACCATTATCTTCGTTAGAAGATAATGTATTTAAATTATTATTTTTATTTTTTATTTTATTTTTATTTTTATCATCGTTTGATTTCGTTTTGATTTCATTTTGATTTTGATTTGATTTTGATTTGATTTCTTTTTCAACTTCATTTGATTTCTTTTTCGCATTCTTTCATTTGTTTCTTCATTTCATTAATGGAACTTTGATTTGCTCGAATGCACTCAACATGAATGGATTTGCATCAGCTGGTGGTTCGATTCATTTAATTCCAAATTGAATGATCCAATAAGAAAGTTCTTGTGCAAGTTGCATATCTCATCTTGCAAGCTGATCTATGCTCTTTACATAAGAGTTGAAAATTGAGATGCTTTCTAATTCTTCATTCATTGTAGAACCTTGTTTTTGAAAATAAAAGTGTGTGTAGTAGTGGTTCAAATGTGATCTGAAACAAATTAAAACAACCATATGAACCATTGAATGCTTGCGGTCATCCAACGGCTCATATGGTTGCCTTGATGTCCGCAAGCTCTGTTTTCCTTGCCAAACATCGCATTCACTTTCTCTCGTAGAACCATTATTGCATAAGTAATCAAAAAAGCGAGATGCTGTGACACACTCGCTTTCTTATGTTATTGTATATTGCCTTTACATCAGCACACAGATATCTTCGATATGGTGTGTGTGAGGGAAAGTTATATACAAGATCAGAAATTTCAAGTGTGTATCTTGTTTGACAATCTAAGTATAAGAAAATTTTTAAATTTGTCAAATATTTTAACATTTTTTGCAATATAAAAATTTATTAGTTTAAAACTATTGTTTCTTCGTTGGTGTATTGACTTTTATAAATTAATTTTTATTTTATCATATCAAATTGTGATTTTAATCGAGTATCATTCATGTGATAATAATTTTCTGTGGTCTTTGGATCACGATGCCTCATTAATCTTGTTGTTGCTTGCTGTGATAATCATGCATAAACACAATTCGTTGCGAATGCATGTCTTTCCATATGTGGATGTAATTTCCTTTCAATCTTTCATTCTTCCATTAAATGAGCAGAATATTTATTAAAAATAAAATTCACATACTTGCATGCCAATGGTTTTCATCGATTCTTATTATCAAGTCCGATAAAAAGATAATCGTTTTCAATTGGTCTGTTTTTTGTGAATTTCTTTAAATTCTCTTCATATTGTAAAACTTTTGATCTCAACTCTTCCGTAAAAAACACTCGGTCATAATATCAACCTTTTCATAATAATTGGAATTGGCGGTTTTCACTGTGAAAATGTTCGAATCTGCACCTTAATATTTCCGCTCTTCTTAATCAAGTTTTATATGGAATCTCGATTAATAACTTATTTCTTTCTGCAAGGATTGGTTTTTCTTCATATAATAATGGTGCTTGAATGAATGTTTCATATTCGTTTTTCTTCATCATATCAAACGGTTTCCTTTCTTTCTTTATTATCGGTAATTGTTCAACATTGAATTTGATTTTATATCAAAGCTGTGCAAGATATTTAAAAAATTTTCTGTTACTGGTGGCAATTCATGATAATGTGTTCTTTGATGCATTCCTTACCTTTTTATAATGCTCAATAAATTCAATGCAATCTTCCATTCTTATTTCTTCAACATTTATTTCTGTTTTTTTATACCTATATAATAGGTATTTTCTGAAATTTAAGAGATCATATTTATAATGTAATAATACTTGCTCTGTTCTGCAATCAATATCTTTTGCATATTGTAAAAAGTTATATATCAAATTTTTCATCTGTAAAAAAGTTACCAAATAAATAATAATGGTTCTACTTTTTTACTTATGCAATATATTTTATAAATAATGTCAATGTTTATTTCAAGATAAAATAGCAAAATTCGGAATTTCCGATTTTTTAAAAAAAAGAAAAACAGAACTTGCGGTTCTGTTACACACTTGCAAATACAATATATAAATATATGTGTAAATTGCAAAATCTTATTTTTTTTTATGATACTTTTTTTAATTGGATGTTAATATCTTCCAATTTTTTTCTGTTTTCTTCATTCATTGAATGTAACTTGTTTTTGTATCATTCATCGTTTGCCATATGCCATATACTTGAATTCGTATCAATTGCAGTTAATACAGCTGATTTCATTTCATTTAATCTCTTGATCTCTTCAAGATTATCTTCTGCAACCTTTGTATAAAGGTATAACCATGATGAAAAATTTGTTAATTTTGCGATTTGATTCTTTACTTCGTATATATTAACATCTTTTCAATCTGGATTTTTTCTTCATTTATATGAATCTTTGATACTTCTTTTTCAATTATTCCATATGAAATCAATTGCATGACCATTCGTTTTTGTTCCGAATTCATATCAATTAAGAACTCAATCAAGGTAATAATCTTTTGCATATTCAACTGTTGGGCAATAATTGGTATTCATTGTGTAATTCTTCTGTAATATTGCATCAACATCAGAATATTTACTTACACGGTAATATGCGATTTTTTCTTTATTATTTCCATTCCACCATTTTGCAACAAGATCAACCGCACTCTTTGTCCATCGACCTTGACCTCTTATTCTTCCTTGTTGATATGATAATTCATCAATTTCTTTTATCACACTTAATCAAAACTCATAATTCATTAAATCAGAAAGCATTCATATTGCTGAAAAGATTGTGCATGATACTTTACTCCAAGTTTGGTTTCCTTGATTATATTCGTATCTGATTTCATCTTGTTTATAAAGGTTTGGCAATGTATCAATATCACCATTATTAAGAATATAATCTGTTGGCTCTGCACCATCTCATAAACATCACAATATGATCTCTTCCATGTTTTTTGATTAAATTGGTAAAATTTTTTTGATTTTTTCGATGATTTTATCAATTCATTTCTTCCATTCTGTGAATCAATTAATTGACTCTGCAAATTCAGAAATTTTGCTCTTTGCATCATTCATTGCATTGAGAATTTCTTTAAAATCATGCTGATTATTCTTATTGCTTTCAGAAAATTTCTTTTCCAAATCTGCAATTCTTTGCTCTAATTCAGCATTCTTTTCTTTTAATTCTCCAACTTGCTGTTCCAAATATGCACTCATTACTTTACATTATTTTGTAAAATCATTTTCTCATAATGGCATAATACTTCGAATAAACACTTTCTGCAAGATTCAATTTGTAATCACTTATCACATATTCTTAAATGTTTGTATTCATATTCGTTTTCTTCTTTTTCTTTCATTTGAGCAATTCTGGTATGTAAAACATTTCATCATCTGTTCCATACAAAATTGTGTAAAGCTCTGTTCTTACTCATGGCGATAACACATTTTTTACGATTTCATACACTTGTTTTAATTGATCTCTTGGATTCTGTTTATCTCAAAAGAATCAATTTAAAGCAACATGTAATCTTCTTGATATTTTTACCTTGTTTTGCTCAATATTCGTATTGTATTTGTTACGATTACACTTTCACATAATATGATGTATATCTTGTGCGGTTTTATCGATTATTTTACACAGTTTATACTGCACTCAATCAGCATCCGTAATAATATTAATACGATTGCGAGAATTGTCCATCTCATCTTGATATATTAAGATTAAAGGAATTATTCCTTGTTTTCTGATTTAATCAATGAATCAACCTCTTTCATTTCACCAACTTTCTGTCCGAAATAAAAAGAGATCATTGATGTTACTGCAAAACTGAATATGTTCAGAATTGTTTTTAATGTTTCTGTTTCAATTTCACTGATTACTGCATAACATGTTAAAAAGCACATTACACATATTACAATTACAAATGATAATTTTGTGATTGATAATCTTTCCAATCGTTTCATTACTTATTTATAAGTGTAAAATTATTTGTTAATGTTGTTTTTAATCCATTCCAAATCTGTCTGAATCTTCAATAATATTGCTTTTAAATCCAAATCTTCCAATTCTTTCAATCTTCTTTCATGATCTTGTTGAACCATTTCTGTATGTTCCTTGAATTTTGTAATGTTTGAACTTAATTTCCGAAGAAAGAAAGCAACCGCAATGATTGTTCAAAGATTAATATATAATGTTGTATCTGGTGACAATTCCATATTTTATCAAACAAGAGTAATAAAGAAATCTGTGCTTGCTTCTGCAATTACAAATACCTTGTTTAAATCAAATGCTTTGAATCTGAATGTTGAAGTAATTGGTGCTGAATCACTTGCACTTGCTTCATCATCAATTGTTTCAATATAAATTGTATCTCATGAACCAACAGCAATTTCAACTTCGATTGGCTCATTTGCCTCTCTTTTTGATTCGATTAAAGCCATTACATCTTCATCATTTATTAATGATGCGATTGAAGAGCTTGTGTCTGCAACTGATAATTTCATCTTTTTTTCGTAAAAATTTAAAAGATTTTCTTCTTTTACTATACTCACGAATTGAAAATATCAAAGCTCGTTTTAATATAATGCAATTATTTTGTCCAAAAATTCTTGTGTAAATTGGTTGGTATGCTGATTTGATACATCAAAGTTGAAATCATTCATATTTAATCTTAATGGTGTATGAGCAACCATTGGAAATTCACGGAAATTTCTGTTGCTTTCATATCAATACCTTTCCCAATCTGTTCAAGCTCGGATTACTGTTGCTTGCTTTTTGAATCACTTGCTCGCATGATGCAAGCATGAATCACATCAAAGAACTGGGTATCTTGCACATAAACTTACAACAAATCTCAAATCATCAGTATCAAGGATTTTACATCATGCCAATTCTGGCTGTCCTTTTCTGATTACTTCATATAATGTATATCATTTCTGATTTAATTTATTTGCGATATATTGAGCATCTTTTACATATAATGAACGATATGATTTATCAGCTCAAACACTGTCATTTACTGCACTTCCAAATGGTTGATAAAGAATGATTTTATTCTGATCTCATTCCAATTTATTCTGAATTTTTTCATGTTCTGCAAGAAATAAACATGGCTCTGGAACACAATCCAATCACAAAATCTTGCTTGCAGTAACAAGCCAATTTTCAGCATTATTAAAGAATTCTGGCTGTGTGTATGGTTCAACCTCAATATAATCATTTCATCTTATAACATCCTCGAATAATCTTCTGTCACTTAATCCATGCACACTTTTAATATATGGATTTCATCGGAAAACTAATGGTCGAGATGTAACAACCTTTACTGGCTGTCTTTTGGCTTTTTCTGTAATTGCTCATGTCATTGCAATTACTCTTCACAATCAACCATCAATACGAATTACAAGTGTTTTCTGTGTCATTTTATCTCTTGCTTTTTTGTAATCATCAACAGCTTTATCAAAATCTTTATTGATTTTTTCAACTTCTGCTTGTTTCATGTTCCTTGTTTTATGAAATAAACACAAGTATATTAATCACGGATGGCATTTCACAAAGCTCAAATTCTGTGTGAATGTGTTGGATGAAACAACATATTACTTTTCTGCCTTTGCTCTTGATACAAATGGCAATATTCTCGATACTCAAACATTATCAATTACAACAGATTTCTGATGGCATGTTTCTGCAAACACATTACTATACTTGAAATTGGAAGAAGATGTTACAGATAGAAGTTTAACACCAAAATCAATATCTTCAAGCTCAATATCATATACAACTGTTGGTTGAGTAAAATCAGCTCATGTATGATCATCATGATGAATAAGTGTAACAACAAGTCAATTTATAAGTGCTTCTGAAAGTAAAGCAACATGCTCATTCTTATATTATGTTTCTTCAACAACAATTAATACAAGAAGAGTAATGTTTGAATTCAGAAATCCAACATCTTCATTTTCAGCATTAATTGATGCAAATCAATCAAATATTATTTGATGATATGTGCGACAATGATTATCTGCACAAAATGAATGATGAAAATGGATTCATATTGTTATTACATGAGATGTTAATTGAATCAATTTATATAAAGATGGTGTGTTACAATCATCAATTGCATGAAGTTCAACACCTCGAAGAAGTTGAACATTAACAGATTATAATGTTCAAAATATTATGAAATCAAGAGATAATACTTATTGATTACAATGAAATATGAGAGAATTGATAATGGAAAACAAAGTTCGAAGCAGTGATGATGTTGCAAAATATTCAATATGGATTAGAAAAAAATTGTGAATTATTTAATAAAAGAAAGCTCTCAAACGAGAGCTTTTTATTAAACATAATGATTCTTTGTTTTATCATAAAATGTTTGAATTTCTGCTTGTGTTCGAACTTTATCTTCAAGAACAGTTTCTCATCGGTATCATTTTGTTGAATTACTTATTGATTCTCATGAATTAACATATCATCATGCTCATCAGTAATAAAATGAATCTCATATACTTACTCATCATTGAATATTCCTATTTCAAGTCCAACTTCAAACCAAATTTCAATTTTTATATATCAATACACTGTTTCAATTTATTGTAAAAGTAAATAATATGAATTCTGTTGTTGAAAAATCTATTCATATATTATCATTACGAACCCAATCACTATAATTAGGTCAATATATAACACATTCTCTTGCAGTATTTACTGGTGTTTGAAATTTTGCACCTCATCTATCACTTCATGTTCAATTTCTTGACATCCATCCAACAAGAGTTGTTTCATTTGTTGAATTGATAGAGATTCACTTAAACCAACAATGAAGTGTGAATGTTGTTTTTCATCTACAATCAAATTGTCTATTTGAATAAACTCATTTATTTCAATCTCAATAATATACTTTTCTTCAATTTGATAATGTTGTAAAGACAGTTGTTCAGAATGTATTCATTGTGTGATTATATGATGAATAATCTGAAACATCTCAATCATTTTTGATGTAAAATAATGTGTTTGCAGAAGAATCATATCTTGCATATTAATTGATGTGCAAACTAATTCTATTACAGTAAATTTTGATTGGAAACCAACATCAGATACTGTTGCATATTTCCCTTTGAAATGAAACTACAATGAATGATCTTGAAAAACTGTTACAACAACAATTTCATGAACATTATCTTTTGCAAGAGATTCTGTATTAAATCTTGATTATTTGAATTGTAGCAGTGCATGATGGTTTTATACATCAAATTTATGAACACAGTGAAATATAACACTTTCTTGATGGTGCAAACCAAACTGGAATAATGCATGGATGGAATTATTTGCAGTTTGATACAATACTTCTACATTAACACATATATGGTGATGAATATCTTGATGAAGTAATCCTTGAAAATGGGCTTTCTCATTCTCATCAGCATCAACAGATAAAATATCAAGTTTAACTCGAACAAATGAATGGCATCATTTTGTTATAACATATAACATCTCAACAAGAGCATGAACATTATTTGTTGATGGTGTTCAATTATTATCTGTTACATTCTCTGATTGAAGTATAAGTAGTAATGTCCTTGTTATAGGTTGAAGATACAGAAATGATTTCCAAGAAGCATGGAATTGATGAGTTTCAAGAGTTATTTATGAAAAAAGAATATGGTCCGCAACAGATATTCTCAATTATTACAATAAAACAAAGAAATATTACTGAAAATAAAAAGCACCGTAATGGTGCTTTTCTTTATACATTTCAACCTTTTGAGAATGTTCAAGAACCTTGATTTGTATAAAACTGTTTTCAAATTCTGTCATATAATCAAATAACAGAATCGCTTTTTCTATAACAAGGTATGAATTCTCTTACAATTACTCAATCATTATACATTTTACATGAATATAATCTCATCTGTGTATGTCTTCATTGTCATGAACCATCAATATTGTTTTCAAATAACCATATTGGTATATTACAAGATGCATCAATCACATTATTTGTGCTTGCATTAGGTCTTAAAACATTGTTTATATAAAATTGTCATGCATCATTTACAACATTATACTTAACATTTCTGCTAATTGTTAATCATGTGTTTGTTCATGGATCAAATCAAGCATAATTCGGTGTTATATATAAACTTGATGTATGAACATATAAACAGAAGTAATTATCTTGATTTTGTCATTGTTTTCTTCTTCAATATATTGCACACCATGTGTTTGAATCTCATCATATAAACATGAAATCAATGTCAATCTTTGGTGTTTGAGATGGTAAATATCATGTATTAATATATTGATATCAATTACTTCAAATCCATTCAACTTCTTGATATGTGCTTGGAAGTCTGAATTCAGTTGTAATGCTTTTACTTTGCACATCAATTATTGTATCATTAACATCCAATGCGAAAGCTGTAAAGTAATATGTTGTTTCATCCAACACACCAGATAGAACAAATGGATTTGATTCATATGTGTTTTTCACAGTTTCTTCAACTGCAAGTGTTCAATCTGTTATTGTTGCTGGGTAATTACTTGTTGAATACCTTACAACTGTTTTTCACCATTGTGTTGGATTTGTTGGCAAGAATGATGGATCTTTCCAATTAATCAGAATTGTTTCATTATCTTCATCTTGTCACAATGTGAAATTCTGAATATGTGGATCATTACCAACCATATATACAACTTTCCAACCATCTGTTCAAGCTGTTCATGGACTTCAATCAACTCAACATTTTGCACTTCTGCATCATCCTCAACATCAACCGCATCCTCATGCTCAACCATTAACACAAATTGTTTCTGGTGTTCAATGCATGTATGCATAAATTACTTGACCTCAATCTCAACCATTTCAACCGTTTCATCAACAACCGAAATAAACCCAACAATCACCACAAGCTGTGTCCATACTTCAACCATCACCTCATGTTCAACCACATGCTCTTATACATCATGTTCAACCAACACATCTTGCATTGATTAACAATCAGTAAATATTTGTTAATGCATTTCATCAATTTCAACCTTTTGGGTATGTGTAACAACCTCAATATCAAAGTAATCAACCTTTTCATCATGTAATGATTCAATCTCAACCATTTCAAGATGTTCAAGCACACATTCCACAGTTTAATGATGTTGAACCTCAACGACCTCACATTCAACCAATATATCAGCATCATCCAGCTCATCATGTTCATCCTCAATAACCTCATCAACCATCACCTCAACAACCTCAACAACCGAATAATCAAGAATTTCATCATTGTCATCAATTACTTCCAGCTCTTCGGTAATCACTTGTTTGGTTTCATTGACCTCAACGACCTCATTTTCATCCATTACCAAACATTCAACCACCTCATCCTCAACCACCTCATCCTCATGGTGCTTCATTACACTTTCAGCATTGTGGCTCTCATGCTCAACCGCATCAACCATTTTCTCAATCAGCTGGTCATCATGCTTCTGGTCCTCATCTTACATGGCAATTACTACATCCTCACATTCAACCATCACCTCAACAGCTTGAATCTCAACAACATCAGCAACAAGCATTATTTCTTCAACCACTTCCAACTCATCAACCTTTATATGGTGTTATGCAAGCATTATCTTTATTATTATCGCATACGGTTCAACTGTTTCCAAAAACGATACACTTTGAACATCAACAAGTCTTTTGGAATCATGCTCTTGTATCAATCACACCATTATTGATGTAATGATCATAAACTTTAATTTGTGGAACTCATTGTCATACAAATCTTACACAAGCTCATTCACAAATTGTTAAATTTCTGAAATTATAAACAGTATCTGCACAAAGGAAATGATCTCATGCTTCCATTACACAATCACCATCACTTGCATTTCAGAATCATCCATTTGTGAAATGTGAATCATTTAAACAACCAACTGTTGCAATCCAATTACAACAGCAACCATCAATACAATTCTTCAATGTTGTTACATTGGTTTTCATTGTTTGAATTGCTGATGCATTTGTTCAAATTCATGTTGTAATACTTTCTCGTAATTCCTTTGATAAATACAAAGAAAGATAATCTCAAACAGAAAACTCTTGCGAACCATGTCCTTGTGCTTTTGTTGAATCATTCATGATACAATCAGCGAATCATCTTGTAACTGTGAATGTATCTGTGCTTTTAGCTGTAATCTTGATAATTTCTCTTTTTGTTACCACACCATTCTCAACATGTTCCAAACATGCAACCATATTTGTTTCCCAAAGCACTCATTCTCATGCAGTAATTGAAATCGATGTATCAAGAACACCAACATTCGCAGTTAATTCGCTTCTTAAATTGTTTTTATTTGCATACATCGTAAATTATAAATTTTGAAGTAAAGTAATATCTTCTTCAATATTGTCAATTCTATCACTCAAATCTGATATATCTTGATTTGTTTGAGTAATACTATCAGCATTATCATTTATTCCAGTTTGGCAATCTTGTAATGTTCATGCTGTCATTGATAAACTTACAACACTGTTGGCTTCAAAGCTGTGTGCAACTTGTGATATCGTTTTTGGATTTGCTGTGTCATCTGCAACACAAGGTTCAACAGCTCTTTCAATTGTTAATGTGTTTGAATTCTTTGCTGTAACTTTAACAATTTCTCTTACAACAGTTTTACCATTCATCTGTTGCTCAATTGTTAATACATATGGAAATGATGATGGAAAGATTCATCAATCATTTACGATCATACTTGTTGAACTTGATGATATCGCACTCACCAAATATGAACTCACATTGTTTGCTGTTTCGTATCATATAAATGTCATTTTTCTGGTTTATATTATGTAAAATTATTCAATTACATTCCATAATGTATCTGTCTGATCAATTGTTAATACACACTGGTCTGGTTTATATGAAATCTTATTTACAACTTTATTTTCAATAACAATTCATGCATTTAATACTGTTACAGAATCTCATGGTTGAATATCTTCAAAAGGAAAATGAGTATTCAATGTAATGCTCATTGTTTGCTTTGAATTCTTATTATCTGCAATATATTGATTTCAATATTGATTCTGTGTGTTTGCACTATTTAATGAAGTATTTGATTCGTATTTATCTTTTCTTCCGAATGTTGATTGAGATGTTGCATCTGTATAAGTTTGAACTGTTCAACCATTTCTTGCCAATACATAATTATTTACAACAGATTCCAATGTATCTGTGATGCTCATTTTATCAACATCGTAATGAAGATGAAGAAAATGATTGGTTCATGTTTTAAAGAAGTTTAATTTTCATTCTCAATCAACTAAGAACTTGCTTCAACTTCATTCGCAAACAGATTTAATAATTTCAAAACAATTCTGATACTGCCAATTATAATTCTGTGTTGTTGTATCTGAATCATCAATATCTCATGTTGTTATGCATGGGTATTGTGCTTGGAATAATGTTAAAACATCTGTTACCATTGCACTTGGTGTTTTTGTGTAACTTCCATTCGTATATAAGATATTATTTAATAATGAGTTTATTCATAAACATACGAAAGTTGTATATTCTCTTGAACTTTCAACACTTCTGATTACTTGCGAAATGAATCAATAATAAATCTGTTTTCATTCTTTGTGGAATTCATCATAAAGAACGACTTTAACATATTTTCATTGCCATTGCTCGTAATTATCTGTTATCTTGTATGAAGTTTGAATTGAAAGCTGTCCAGCTCATCAATTAATATTACTTGTGAATGATATCTCGTTTAAAATATCATTCTCGTTTATTGTTGCATTATAACTTCAATCAAGATTATATGTTTTTATCTGGTATTTCTTCATTATAAGAACTTCACATAATAAGATAAAGATCATGTATATGTTCAAGAATTTGTTACTTCGTATATATTTTCACCATAATTCAATGGTGTGAATGGTCCAGTGTATGCAACCTCAACATCATTAACTGTTACTTTCTTTGTATCACCATCAAAGATGATAATATCGTTTGCAGTTAAACTTGTTGTTATTGCGATTTCATATCAATTAAGTGTAAAACTCATTCATGTTGAACTTCAAGAATCCATTGTAATATACAATTTTGGGTATGTTTCTGCTCTTCAAGAATAAATTAAACTGCTTTGATATGTTCAAGTTTGAGCAACAATATTTTCAGCTTCTGGCTCTTCAAGATGTGAATGAGGATTAATACATGCAAATGTCAAAACAACATTTCACACTCGATTTACATTGTAATTATTTCTGTTAAACTTCAATGATGTGCATGTTGCTGTCCATTCTCTTACAACTCAATTAATAATAATTCTCAATTGTCATTCTGTTTTTGATGTTTGATATTTTATTTCATCAATGAGATCATTTAATCATTCATCACTTCAACCATTAACAGATAATGTAAATTGAATTGTCTTTTGTCTGTAATATTTTCACAAAACTCATCATCAATCTTGCAATGGTGTGTTATATGTATCGAATTGCACTGTTCCGATATCATCATGATTGGATTGAATTACTCTTACACTGCTTCCATTATCAAGATTCCAACCGTTAAATGTGAATTTTCAATCCATCACATTTCTTTGTATCTTTGGTGCATCTCATAATAATTGTGAATTAATTACTTTGTCCATCATTATTTTTTATGCTAAAATTCAATAATTTTTTTCAAGTTTGATTTGCCTTGAAATCTCTTCTGCGATTGCTTGAATATCTGATTCACTTCTTACTGTTAATCATGAAATATTTATCTCAATTCAATTATTATTTGTGATTTGATTGTTTGGAATAATTGTTCAATTTGTCTTTGGAACAAATAATTCTGGTCCTTTTTCTCAAACAAGGTATGGTGTGTTTTGATAAACATCTCATCATGTTGCTTTTCATTCAACTGCACTTTCGGACATTCAAGCATCTTCTTTTGCTCTTGCCAATCTTTCATACATTCAAATTAATTGATCTGTCATTTTCTTCTGTTCAGTTACAGAATATCTCATGTAATCAAGCCATTTTTTCTCAAAGATTTCTTTCTTCAATTCATTTACTAAGAATTCTTTTGATTCTTTTTCGAATGCTTTTACCTTTTCATCCAATTCTGTTTGAAGAACTTGTCTTTTTGCTTCATAATCAGCTTTAATCTTATCAACAGAATTTAATTCATTATATGCTTTCTGATCCTCAATTTGCTTTTGTAATTGTTTTGTTTGCTCTTCATCCAATCATGCGAAAGCTGATGTTGTTGATTCAACAGCATCCTTAACTTCAAGCAATTGTTTTGCAGAATAACCATTAATTGTCCATTTATCTGATTTTCCTTGTAATTCTTCTTTTGTGAATTCGTTTGCCAAATCAACAATTCACTCATAATCCTTTTTGTAATTCTTTAATGTTTCTTCTGCTTTGATATATGCTGATGCAATATCTTTTGTTTCAGAATTGTTTAAATCATTGATGCTTTTCTTTAAATCAGCAATTTCTTTTGAAAGAGCTTCGGCTTTCTTCACTCATTCTTCCATTGCATCAATAATTCATTCATATGTTGCCTTTCTCATATTATTTGTTTCTTTTCCATATTCTTCCATATCTTTGATTGTTTGTTTCAATTCTTCACTCATTTTTTTCACATTTCATGAAGCCTTTTCACTTCATTCTCATCATAATTCTCAAAGAGTATTATTAACACCATTAACAAATTCTTGAACTCATTCTTGTGTATCTTCACCAACAGAATAAACTTGTGATCTTATCTTTGTAACTTGTTGAACATATACTTCTTCAAGAGAATTGTATATATCATCCAATCAATCTTTCCAAGCATTTTGGGTTTCTTTTGTTGTTTTTTTGATGTAATCTTTCATTCAACTCCAAGATTCTTTGAATTGATCAACAAGAGATTTCTGTTTATATACAGCTTTTCAATTCTGTGTGTATCATGATTCAATAAGTCTTCAATTCTCATCTGTTTGATATTGGCTCACACTTCATGCTTGATATAATCAACTCCACCATTCTTTCTTTCATACTGTTTTTGCAAGAGAATCAGCAACATTTAAAGCTGTTGCCAAACTCTTTGCAATTGCAGTAATTCACATTTGAACATAATAAAAGAAGTCATGCCAATTTCATTCCAATCCATTTAGTCATTCAGCTGTAACTTTGCTTGCTGATGTCATTCATCATGCAACAGCCTTTGTTATTGAACTGATTACTGAATTGATAAAAGAAGCAACAGATGATATTGAATTACCAATTGTTGAAATTAATCAAACAACATTATCAGCAATTACTTTCGCTGTTGTTACTATTTCTTTTGCAAGAGCTTTTATTCAATTCATGTTCTTATCAAGCCATTCTCACATTTGCCTCATGTAATCCTTTAATGCTGGCAATAATTCACTTCCGATTTCTTCACCTAATTGTGCAAGTGAATCTTGAAAGTTACTCCACAATCATGTTAATGTGTTTGCTTGTTGATCCATAAGGTTTGCGAATTTTCATCATTCTGATGACATATTTCTGAATGCTTGAACCATTATATCAGAACTGATTTGTCCTTTTGATATCATATCTTGAATTGCTGTGGTGCTTTTTCAAAGCATTGAAGCCAATTCATCAAGCAATGGAACTCATGCTGTTGTAAAATCTCTTAATTCTTTACCAGTTAATTTACCTTGTGCGATAACTTGACCATAATTCAATGCAAGTCTTTCCAATGGAACACTCAATCAAGCTGATACATCTCATAAAGATTTTAATGTTGGAATCATATCTTGTGCTTGAACTCACATTGCAAGAAGTTGTTGAGCTGAACTTCTTATTCATGTTAATTCAAACGGTGTCTTTTTTGCGAAATCTGATAAATCTTTCAACATTGCATTTGCTTTTTCACCACTTCAAAGCATTGTTGTAAATGCAATTTTTGATTTCTCCAAATTATCTGCCAATGTTACCATGCTTTTTGTTGCACCGATTACCATTGCTGATAATCAAAGTCATGCAATTCATTTCTTTATTGAAGAAAGAGCAGTTGTTGTAGTTGCATTTGTTTTTTTCACAGATACTTGCATTTTCTCAATTTCTCACTGCATATTCTTCAACTCGGCAGAAAACTTATCTTGTGCTTCAATAATTAATTTTAAATTATATTCTTCTCACATTGATATTATTATTTACGAAATGAATTTTTTAATTTTGACTTTTGCTCGGCTCTTTTGCTTTCTATATAATCATGCTTCCTTTCTGCCATCAAAAAAGCAAAATGCATGTCCAATTCCCATTCTGGAATATCTTCCAAATCTTTCGGCGAACAGTGATATATTTCTTTCATTAATATATAATCTCTGTGTTCTTGTGTAACTTGATGTCCGCCTTTCAATGCACTTTTAAATTTTTCTAATATTCCTTTAACTTTTGCGGGGGGTTTTGAAGTTTCTTACATTCAGCCAATACTTTATTGTATGTTTCTTGTGTTAAATCATCGACTTCATCAGCTGTTAATCATGTTAATTCTTTGATGATGTAATCGTTTGCTTCTTCAAGAACTAATGGTGAAAACTTCATTCATTGAGCATTTTCGCTGATATCAACATTGATATCTTTATACAATATATTCTTGTATCACTTATCAATTCTTCTTGTGTATTCTTTGAAAGTGATCTCTTTTTCTGTTCCATTAATTGTGATTTTCATGTTTTCCTTGTTTATAAGTTAAAATTCCTTGTTTTGAAGTTCCGAGCATACAGAAAAACAAGGAAAATCCGTATGCTCGGTTTATTTTAGTATCAAGTTGAATTTCCATTTAATAATAAGATTTCAATTGATGTTCAAGCATCTGTGCTGTATTGACCAGTAAATCACATGTTTTGCTTGATTAATTCATCATTTGAATCTGTTTTACTCCATGAACTGAATCCAGCTTTCATCAAATCAACATAAATTGATGGGTATATTCCAGTTGCAAGAGCTGTTGCATTTGTATTAACTGCATAAAATCTTACAGCTTTCTTTTGAGAATTAAGAACATAATCTCTTAATGTTGTTGATTCATATACTGCTTCAAAATCTCATTCGATTCCGAATTGTTGGTTGTATATATCAGTTACATCTGTTTGTCCAAAACATTGAACTTCTGCAAGATTCTTCTGAACTGCAATTCTGAAACTTTGAACACATTGTTCTGATGCTGAATTAAGTCCAGATTCATCACTTGCAAATCTTACTCATGACATTGATGCTGTGAATGGATTTTCACTTGCATATGCTGGTGTTTGAGCTGATGCTGTTTGCATTTGTTTTCCAGTGAATTCTGCACTGAATTTCATGTATTCAGCAACATTACATGATATTTCAAATGAACTTATCATACAATATGGTGAATAACTTCCAGCGATTGGATCATCATCATATATTGTGAATGATGGATGTTCATTGCTTTGTAATACTTCGAAGAAATGAGCATTGATATTTACAGCTGTTGCTGTCATTGTCCATGTTCCGTTACCAATGCTTCCACTTGTTGATTTATCGAAGAAGTAATATGTTGTTGATCCAATAACAACTATCTTCTTTAATACTGCACCAGTTCATGACAATACATCACCTCTTGCTGGTGTTCATCCGCTTGGTGTTCCAGTTACACAATATAATTTTGTGTATTTACCTAATGCACCAAGTAAAAGATATCAAATTGAATCATCTTTAACAATTCCTTGAAGATTTAATGTTGATGCATTCTTTGTTGTAAATGAATCATTTACTGCATCGATTACACCATATCAAGATTCATCTGTTGCAGATTCAATTGATGGTTGTAAAACTCCACTCTCTTTTGCAATCCAAACTTGTGCAGAAACAGATGTTCATCTTGTTGCTTCTTTACCAAGTCATATTGCTGATGTTCTTCCAATTGTTGCTCACATTTTTTTATAAATAATGAATTAAAATTAATCTTCTTCTTTTGGTTCTTCTTCTTTTGAAGATTCACCAACCATTTTCTTTGCTTTTTCCAATGCATCAAGCATTGATTTTCATTCAACAACGATTCACCATTTTGGAAATGAATATTTCCTTACACCATTATCGATTTCCATTGTTACATGTTGTTCGATAACTGGCTCTTTTTTGTCTTTACATCCTTTGCAAGCCATGTTCTTATTAAATAAGATATAAATTATTTACTCACCGATACGAATTGGCATACAACTTCAAATACTCTTATTGGCTCTTGTGTGTTCGCAAATCACCAATTATATCTGAATGTGCATTGCACGGTGTATCAATCATCATTACTCCAAACGATAGATTCAATTTCTTTGAGTTTCTGCATCATCATATCAGCAACAACTCTCAAATTATCTTCAACCGTTGAAATATTTTTTTGAATTCTGTCAATTAATCTCACTGTGTAATTGATTTCTGATTCATAACTGCAAGAATCAAGATATTTTACATTACCATCATTGGGGGTAATGATAATTGCTGGGTAATTGATTCCATCTTCAATTTTGATGTCATGATTATAAACCGCTCAAATTCTTGCATTATCTCATGTTGCGATTTCAAGCATTTTATTATACAATGCATCTCATATTGCTTTAAATGAATATGTTGTTGTTTCTGTCATTACTTCTTGATATTATCATTTAAATCTTCTGCCATTATCTGGTAAATTTCTGTTTTATGTTCAGAATATCATCTTTCCAAATAATACTTTGTTTGAGGATTCTTATTATTCACAAATTCTCTTAAACTTGCATATGCCAATGGTGATCATACAACCACAAGTCATTTACTGATTGCATTGAAATCATTTGAAATGCTTCTTCTTAATGCTCATGTTAAATATGGTGCATTTTCTTTTGCTCTGTTTTGTATGAATTGTCACACATCAATGAGCATGATCTGAACAGATGCATTTACTTTATCATTCAATCACATCAATTGCTTTATGTCACCTTGCAATTCTAATTTCATTCGCTTTCTTGAATAATAACCTTGTAAAACTTTCTTAAATTACCATCTCGGCTTTCAATTGATTTTGCAATAAATGTTTTTCAATCAACTGTAATTTTATCTCAAACAACAATTCATGAATAATCGCAATATAATTTTTTGGTTTTATAAACCGTTGCCATATCAAATCATTCAGCTGTTCCAACTGGTTGAATGTTACAATCAAACGAGGTTCATTGTTGATCATATTTGGAAACTCATGTTTGAGCATTCCTTGTGTATCAATAATGTGTTGCTGATTTATTGAGTAATTTCATGAACAGTTTATATTGCCAAATTAAAATTCTTGTATTTATCAATCAAATAACTGAATGAAAAATACATATCTTCTGATGATTGAGTATTTGCTGAACTCTTTGCACCAAAAACAATTTGTTCATCTCATAATTTATATGAAGAAATTCATACATGATATTCTTCTTTTAAATTGTCTGGTAATAATCAACAAGCAACCATCATTTCAAGCATTTTCAAATCATCTGGTAATTCATCAACTCACTGATTGTTTCTGTTATATCATGATGTGTAATTGATATTCACAAATCAGAAATCATTGATTGAATCAAATTTTTTGAAAATAACTCTTCTTTGCTGTGAAACCATATAATCACTTCCTTTTACTCCGCTGTAATTTTCACCGTTTATCTCATTGATTGAAGAAACTGGTTTATTTTTAAGAAAAATGTTATATCAAAATGAATTGATGTAAATCTTCCTTGCATCAATTTCTTCTTCATATGTTCATTCATCAAATGAATCAACACCACAAATCTTGTTGATTGTTGCACAAGCTCAATTGAGAATCATTGTTAATTGATCATCTTTGCTTGTGTCACTTGATGGGATTCAAAGATATGATTTAAATTGTGATAAACTTGAATACATTGTTTCAATAATATGTTAGTAAATTATTTTGATTTCTTTGCTGTTTTCTTTTCAACTTTTTCTTCCTTAACCTCTTCTTTTCATTCAACAACTTCTTCAAAAAGGTTTGGGTAATTTCTTAATATTCATTCTGCATGAACTGTTTCAATTTCTGCTCATGCTTTTACTTCAACTCAATCAACAAATTGAGATTCTTTTGAAATATTCTTAATTTTCATTGTCACAAATTATAAGTTATAAATTCTCGCACCGCTCAATGAAGAACGGTGCAAGATATTTAAGATTAAAGAGTCATGTTGATTCCAAGTCCAACAGTTAATCCAGTTCCAGCAACATTGTTGATGATTGCGAAACCGAAGTCCATAGTTGCGATAATTTCGTAACCTTTTCCTGGACATTCTTTCAAATATAGTTTCAAAGGTGATCCGAAACCGTATTGAACAGCTGGCTTGTAAATACAAGCGAATGATCCTTTTGTGTTGTTTGCAGATGTTCCATCAACAAGTCCAGAAGTATTTGTCAAAGCTGGGAAATCTCTTGCAACAAGAATATCAATTCCGAAAGCCTTTGCCAAAACACCTTGAACGATAGTTGCATTTGGACCGAATTTGTCCATTGTTATAACTTCTGATAATGCAAGAGCTTTGTTATAAACATTAGCTGGCATTATGTATAACAAGTTGTTCAAATCAGCTTGATATCATGGATCAATAACATTTTTAACTGCAAGTAATGATGCAGAAGTGAATGTTCCAACAGATACTCATGTATTTGCGATACCAATCATTCTGATACCATTATCTTGTTGTGTAAAGTATGGACTTCCAGAATATGTTCCATTAACATTTCCAGAACCAGATGCTGTATCATCAGCATTGATTATTAATGCATCAATTGTTCTTCATGCACTTCTGTTAATTCTTTCTTTTACGATTGCTTCGATATCAGCAACAGAGTATTCAACTTCTCTGTATGAAAGAGCAATTGTAAAGATGAATTGTCCTTGTGTGATTGTTACTTCACCAGTTGCTGGACCTTCCTTAGCTGGTGTAATTGAGTATGCACCAGTTGTCCATTCACTGTTTCCAGAGAATAAATCAGCTTCACCAATAACTGGAACTTTTGCAGAAATTGGCATGTTGTTACCATGATTTCATGGTAATAAGTTGATTAATGAAGAATACTTTGGAAGCATGTCTAATGCTGGATCAAGTTTTACATTAGTTGGGATTAATTCAGCACCAAAACCAGTGTTTGTTGTGTGCATTACTTCGTTTGCTTTTGTTTCTTCAACAACTTCTTCTTTAACTTCAATTCCTTGAAGTTCTTTTGCTTTTAATACAAGTTCTTTTAGATTCATTTTTGATTAAAATATTTAATTAAAAGGTGTTTAGGAATTCGCCTTTTTTAAAAGTTGTGCGATTTTTCCATATTGTCATGAACTCTTTGAAGCTGGTGCTTGATATGAACTTCATGACATAACGGCTGTATTTTTTACAGCATGTTCAAGTTGTATCATAACTTCGATTGCTCATTTCATCAATTCATTCTGATTAGCAATTTGTGTTTGTAACTTCTTGATTTGCTCATCTTTTTCATCCAACTTTTGATTGAATGATTTCACAAAAGAATTGAATTCAGCCTTTTCAATACCTTTGTGTTCAACTTCCATTGATTTGCTCTCTTCAACAACTTCATCGTTGCTTGTTTCATCAACAACTTCATCGTTTGATTCAGTTTCAGAATCATTTTCAGAATCATCGCAATCGCTTTCAGCTGATATTTCAGAATTTTCATCTGCTTTCTCTTCAACAACTTCTTCTTCTCACTCAACAACTTCTCATTCAACAGCAACACCGATTTCTTTTTTCTCTTCTTCAACAGTTTGAGCAATTTCTTCATCTGTTGAACATTCTTTCTTTTCTTCAACAACTTCTTCTTCGGCTGGAACTTCTGCTTGAACCTCTTCTTCATTATCTTCTTCTTCAACAACTTTTTCCTCTTCGCTTTCTTCTTCCTTTACTTCTTCTTCAACATTTTCTTCATTTTCTGCTCATGTTTCTTCTTCATGAGCAATTTCTTCTGATTCTTGCTCATGTTCTTCAACAACCTCTTCTTTTTCTTCTTCTGGTGCTTCGATTTCTTCTTCTGCTTTAAAGCATGAATCAAAACTCTTTACCAATGCGAATGGATTTGCTGGAACAGATACAAGAGATATTTCAAATAACTCCAATTCCTTTATGAGATTTGTGAATGTGTAATTTCATTCTGCATCAACATTTTCTTGTGTTTCATAATCTTTAACACGGTATCAGATTGAGAATGTTCTCAACACTCAATTCTTTAATTTTGAGAATACTCAATCAGTATCTTCTGTTATCTTTGCTTTGATGAATAATCCTTTATCATCAATGCTTGCTTCTGTTACATTTCAGATTGGTTTGTCCATATCATGTTGCAATAACACAATTGGATTTGTCATGTATTGCTTTAATGTGTTTTCGAATGCAGTTGGTTCAACAATGTCATTCATACGGTCTTTGTCTTTCGTTGAAGCATATCATTCAATTTCATATGCTTTGTTTTCACCATCTGTGATCTCTTTAACTGATTTCTTATCACAAACGATTTGAAAGAACTCTTTGTCTTTAATGAGTTTAAATTTCATCTTTAAGATATTATGATTTAAAATTATCTTACTCTTTGATATTGAAGTGTGCATCTGCAATTTACTCATCATGGGGGCATATCTGTCATTACAGATGGGTAAATGTAATCAACTGGAACTCGACCTTCTTCTTCACATTCCATATGTTCTGGGCGAACTCTATCATCTCAAACAGTTAATCGTTTCTTTTGCATCTGTATTCATATATTCTGTAATGCATCGATTGGCTGTCTGTTTCAGAATTCATATGCTTTCGCTGTTTCTGTCACTGCAATGGCTCTTGCTCTTGGCAATCAAAACAACTTATCATCAATTTTGTTTATTTCATCTTGTATATCTGTCCATGATAAATGATTATCGATTCCATTCTTTAATGTATTAATCACATCTCGTTTGGTTGTATGTGATATGCTTCACTTGTAATTCGAAAGATTTAATTCTCATCGTTTGCTTGCATATTCACTCGCTTTTTCTGGGTAATAATCGATTCAATTCGCATTCAATAATTCTTTGAATTTTCTGTATTGTTTTTTGTATCAATGCTCGAATGTTTTCTCGATTGGTAATCACAGATTCTCAATCAATTCTTCAACTCACATTGCTCTTCGGAATCATGCCATTGGATCATCTCACCGAATATCATCTTTCCAATCTTTCTTGTCTGGGTATAAATGAACATGTTCATTCTGTAATATGTTGTATTCGATGTTGATCACATACACATGATTCTCATACAATTCTCTTATGTTTTCTTCCAAGTATTTTCTTTGCTTTTTAAAAGATTTCTGCACGATGCTGTATATTTTCGCCTCTTTTCTTAACAAATTTCTATAATCTTGTGAAAGCATCCTTTTAAATCTCATCTCATGGTAAAACAGCATCAAGTGTTATATCTTCGAGTAATACTTGGCTCTTTGAAGTCATTAACTTATCAGCATTCTCATCGTTTGCTGGTTCGAGTCATCTGTCAATTCTTGCTTCATTAATTGTTATAATTCATGCAAGAACATCAGCTCTTTGTCAATTTAACCATTCTTGTGTTTCCTTTAATTGTTCTGAATCAGATTTAATCCAATATTTTTCGAATAAATCTGGTCTGAACATCTCCAAACACTTATTTAATATTGCATCAAAATCTCTTTCATGTGGTTTAACTGTTCATTCAAGGAATTCTTCCTTTGCATTGCTTCCGTTGTTATAATTCACTCAATCAATGTATCATAATAATGGTTTTGGAACACCAAAAGCAGAACAGATTTTATCTGTTGATAATTTTCTATGTGCGATAGTTTCCATATCTTTTGATGAAAGAGATATTTGTTTTATCTCTTTAATTCATCATCCAACAAGAACCTTATGTGAATTTTCTGATCATCTGAATTGTGCATTGAATTGATCTGTTGCAATTTGTTGCTCTTCGGCTGTTAAATTACCATCAAGCAACAACATCATATCTGGTCTTGCTGAATTCTTGTAAAAGAAATAATTTGTTTTTGATGCTTCCAAATCTGTTACAGCATCATATAACACACTTGTTAATACTCACATACCATTTAATGAATAAACAGTATCATCTTCGAATTTGAAGTATCATATTTCATCAACTTTATATACAGTTGTTTTTAATCAGTTATTTTCTGTAACACGGTATCATGTTATAACTCAATCACTTACAATCTTTTGAACTGCTCTTGAATCAATAACATCAAATCTGATTACTTGTCACAAAACATTTTTGAGTCCTTTGATATATAATTCTCATGAGATCATATAATTTCTCCAAAAATTTACTTTGAATTTCTCAAAGGTTGGTGCTTTTAATAATTGGAATACTTCTTCTGTAATTACATTGTTTTCAACAATTTGCTTGTTATTGTCCAAAAGATATATTCCATTTCTTGCAACCGCTCATGCAATCTTTCTTACACATTCTCTGATATCAGAATTCTTTGTATATAAATCAAAATATGTTGCTTTTGAAAAAACAACATCGTTATCATATAACAGTGATAAATCGAGTCAATATTTTGAATTGCTCAAAGATTTCTTATTGACTTTATTAATTTCGAAATTGAATAATCTCATGCATGATTATATTCATTTAAACAGATGCATTATAATCACGGATGCGATTTCACAAAGCTCAAATTATATAAAAAAACACCGCTTTTGAACGGTGCTTTTATTAATGTTCATATTTTTTATTCTTTATCTTCATCAAGCATTACTCTTAAATTTCATGCTTGGACATTAAATCATGTTGCATCCTTTGGAACTTCATAAACAACCATTCATTGATTTGGTATTCATGGTTTTACTTCGAAGAAACTTATCGCATTTACAACATAAAAATCACTTGTTAATTCAATGTCTGGATTAAACTTTCTTCATTCAGAATCGAATATAAATGGCATGTCTGATGGTCCAAATATAACTGGCTCTTTTGTATCATTTACGAATCAATATCAAACAATAAGATATTTGGAATATGGTCATGCAACAGCATTTTCTTGAAATTGATTATTGCTTTGTAATTCTTCCATTGTGAATGATCATATTGGAATAATTGTTATTCATTCATAAGAAAAACTTGCTCAATCATCTCATGCATGAACAATAACTTCTTCTTGAACTGGTGCTTCTTCTGTTGGTTGGATTCAACATCAAGCGAATGCGAGTAATATCGCAAATAATGGTAATATCTTTTTCATTTCTGCAAGTGTGATATAAATTAACTGCAATATAAACAATAACTTTTTCTTTGCAACAAAAAATGGTGATGAAACCCTCATAACATCACCATCTTCTGTCTTTTACCTTTTATACTTCTATACATGCCAAGTAATAACAAAAACTCTGCATAATTTCACTTTTAAGAAATTATATTGTTTTTGCAAAATCTTATTTTTCTTCTGGTTCAACATCGATTCTTGGTAACTTTTCTGGATCACAATCGATTATGTTCTTTAATACATCAACATCGATTTCTTCCATTTTCTTGTAATCGAGTCACAATTCTTCTTTTGCTTTGTTCATGATGCCAACTCGGATGTTATACCATTCAGCAATCTTTAATACTTGTGCTTGCTGATTCTTTGCTTGTGAAATCATTCAAACAATTTGTTGCATCTGATTTGCCATTAATTGCATCTGTTCAAGTGGTTTAATATCAGATAATGCATGTGTGTCTTTTTCAACTCTGAACATTCCATCATCAAGTTTTGTGAATGATGGTGTTTCATTAAATGTTCTTTCTTCTTTCATTAATATATAATTAATAATTAAAAACTTTATTCTTCGAATTCTTCATCCATTTTATCTTTCTTTTCTTGCAGAAACTTTCGGAATTCTTGCAATGTTATTCTTGTTGCTGGTCTGCATGTATCGTTGATATCAACATCACGGTGCATGAATTCCAGTATTAATCTGATTGCTCATAATACTTCCAAACTTTCACTTTTGAATGAATCTCGTTTTTTTTCATGTGCATAATCTTTTGGTTTCTGCATTTGGTTTAAATTGCTGTAATAAAGAATTTATTCCTTGTTTCTGTTAATGTGAAAAGCATTGCATCAACAAGATCATCATGCTCACCATTTGGGAACGATAACAACTCATCAATTAAATCTTCATTTCATGGTGCGAACATAACACGGTGTTCTTCAAATAATATTTGCTTTTCCATTAATCTTGTTGTTTTGTCTTTGATTGTTTTCTGTTCTTGAACAGCCATTCAAAGATTTCCAAACACGGTTTTTAAAACTTGCTGATATGCAACTGTTTCAACAATAACTCTTTTGGCTCTTCGTTTATCATACAAATTCTTTACCGTTTGGCTGGCTTTACTGATGTTCTTTTCAACTCATTCCAATCAAACACTTTCTAATATGTAATATCTGTCACTTTTCTTTCATCTTACACAAATTGCAAATCTGTCACTTCATTCTTTTTCACTTACCGCTGGATCAACTCCAATAACAATTTCATCGAATGAATATCATCTGCAATTATGATCTCGTTGAATCATATCTCTTGTGATAATATGCTGTCAATTCAAATAAGGTATTAACAAGTAATTCTGATTGAACGAAATACTTCACAATCTTCTTCTTTCTGTTTCCAATGAAACATATCTTCTTGCAACTTCACGGATTCATTCATTTAATTTTTCTGCTTCCTTATCTGTTTCAACAAAACGATTCCATACAATGTTTTTATTTTCATCGTATATTGGCAAATTGATTACAACTCGGCTTTTATCGTTTCTGATATGTTCTTCGAATCTCGGAACGATACCATCCTCGTATATTGTATTTCATAAGAATATAATCTGTGTGGATCATGTGGTTCATCATAACACCTCATTCAACATGAACTCAAAATTCTTATCAATCTTCTTTTTGCTTTGACATGATGCAATGGTATCAACATCATCAAACACCAATAAATCTGGTCTGAATTTTCAATCTGGTGCGGTGTAATTCTTTCATCTTGGTGATGTTCATAAACTCATTGCTCTTATGTAACAATTGTTTTCTGTAACGAATTTATCGATTCTCTTTATCTTCTTTTGTCCATTAACTTTAACTGTGTCTGGGTAATACAAATTGCCATAATCTCTGCAAAATCTTTCTCACTGGTCCGTATCATTAATGAAACTGTTTGCGATATATGTTAAATTTTCTTCTGCATTATCGATGGTTTGAGAATATCGCATAATGTTTCTTCTTGTTTTATATGCGATACACCATGAAACATACATTTGTGCGATTGTTGTTTTTGCACTTCATCTGAATCACTTAAAATAAACATTATTTCATGATTCCAATGCATTGTAATATTCGATTAAACATTGAGGTGTATCAAAGCTGTAATATTCCTTGAAATAAAATTGGCAGAAATCAAAAAAACTTTCTGAAAAGAATGCTTTTCTTAATGGTTTGCTTTTGATTAATAATTCAACTGCTTCATTATATTCCATATACTTATTTTGTTTTTTTCTTTAAAAGTGATCTCAATGCATCAGTTTCATCTTCTGTTAATGCATCTCTTTCTTCCTTGTTGGTTTGCTCAACCTTTGTAATATTTACTGGTAATCATCTTTCTGTTCTTGCAATCTTTCGCATATTCATAACATCTTTTGATGTTAATCTTTTTCTGTTTTCACCTTTTTTTCATGAACTCTTTAATGCTTCAAATTGATTCTCCATCCATGCGATAAATTCTTCATCAAGCATCTCATATCTTTTTGCTTTATCGCTGATATCTTTTGAAATCTCTTTTCATTTATCTTTTAATGCATCTTCATACATCTTTTTTTTAAATGCTTGTTTTTCTTTTGTCCATCATTTTGTTATGGTTGCAATTTTTGAATTATATTTCACTCAAATATCACCAATGAATCATTTCACTTCATTGTAATCAGAAAGTATGAATTCCATTTTTATTTTGTCCCAATCATACTTCATCTTTGGCATTTTAATTGATTAATGATTAAATATCTCTTTTTCTTTTCTCTTCCTTTTTTTTCATCCTTTCGATGATTCTCTTTAACTGTTCATTCTCCTTGTTTTTTTCATACAACTTACTTTCTAATATGCTGTATGATTTTGCGAGCTTGTTATATTCTGCTTCTGTGTTCATTGCGATTCTCTTCCAATCTTTTTCCATTTCCTTGTTTTAATATTTAAAATGCTTTTTCTTTTCTAATTTCTGATTCTGCTCTTTGTAATAATTCAGCTTTTCTTCAATTTCCCATGTTTTCATTTCAAATAATTCTTTATCAGATTTCATCTCTTCAACTTTCTTTTGTCCGAACTTCTTGATCATGAATAATGTGTATTCAATGTAATTCCCATTCAGTATCACATTACATCTCATACATCCAGCAAAACAATTATTTTCATCGAATCTGTATTTAAGAACTCACCTTGATATGAAATGCATGTTTTGTGCGAATTTTAATGGAATCTTTTTTCAACAAAGCGGACATGTAACAATTCAGTGTGAATCAGAATCTCTTAATCTGATATAATAACTGAATTCAGCATCCAACATTCTTACTAATTTTTGTCTTTTTGGTTTTTTGGCATTTTTGCTCATAACTGAAAACACCTTTGAAATAAATTCAAAGGTTCTACAAGAGTAATTACTTATGCAACCATATAATAATTATTATCGCAATGTTTTCAAAATCTTATTTTTTACATTGTTAATAACTTTCGAGAATATTTGAGAATCAAACATGCAATTATTATTCAGATCACTCATAAATATATTGCACATCCCATACATCACCAAACGGCGAATTTATTGTCCTTTATCTCAATCTCGATTCAATCTTCATCTTTTTTATGAATGTTACTTGTTTTCCGTTTGCTCATTAACTTATTATTTTACTGATTAAAACAATACATCAAATAACAAGAATAAATACCATAAACATTGAAAATATTGTTATAAATTCCATGAATTTTGCTTCAAATACTTCAAATTTTGCATGAATGTATAAGATTCAAAGGTGAAAGCATATTATTAAAAGTAATATGCACATAATTATTAAAAAGATTTTCATTGTTCTTCATCATTATCATCTAAATAAGTAATTATTCAAATAATGAATCATAAGATTCAAAAGAATAATAACAAAGTTCAAACAATTCAAAGTTTATAATTTATCATCAAAAGATATATTCAATAAGCAACTGCAATAAATAATCATCACATTACTATATTCACAATAGCTCATAATATTCAGTATCACATAAAATTTATAAATTTCTTCATGATTCATTCACTCTTTATCAGCCTTGCATTCTCTTCCTCTATTTCATGACATCTTTTCTCAACTTCTTCATGTATAAACATATTTATTCTATCTCTTATTTCTTCTTCCATTACTTTAATATACTAACTAAAAACTCTATAATTCTATGATTTATTGAAAAAGCTGTTATATTCTCAAACAAGATTCGCTGTGATGCTCAATAAATCACATTTTACTTCTTTCTTTAAATAACTTTCAATTGTTTGTAATATATATTCAAACAATTCAGATTCTTTTCATGTGAATTTTTCTTGAACTATTCGCATTTCTGGAACTCAATGAATTTTTATTACTTCACATTGATATGTTATTAAGTAATCTAATCATTCTTTCATTTTTTTATTTTGTAACATAATAAATCGATTTCTTGCATTAATTTATCATACAACATTGTGTAATGATCCATTAATTCTCACACTTCTTTAAATCTTTCTCTTTTTTGTTTGAGCATTCTTTCTAAAACTTCGATATTTTCTTCATCATCTTCTTTGTAATCAATTATGTTTCATTTTATGTTTTGTGCGGTGTATTGTTTTCGGCTCATGGTGTTTGATTAAAAGATTAAATCTTCTTTTTCCTTTAATTCTTCCAATCTGTCTTCATATTTCCTTTTTTCATTCTCTAAATGATGTATCTTTTCAAAAAATTCTTCATTTCATTCATAAGGAATATGTTTTGTCGCATTTTCATAAAAACTTAATTCATGATCAGTTTTTTGAATCAATTCTTTATATTGCCATAGTATTGCTCAAACAAGAACAGCATTAGTAATTAATAATTTATACTTTAATCTTAATTCTTCTTGATTCTTATGAAGTTTATACTTGTTGTTATAAAATTTCATATTATGAATATACATTTCAGAATCTTTTGAGAATCTTCTTTCTTTGAAATCAAATCTTAACCTATCTGATACAAAATCAGTTATAAATCAATAATCGATATCTTCACTTGATTCTGATTTACTGTGTATCAATATTTTAAACATCGATTTTCTATAACTTATGCAACATCATGGATTCTCTTTTTTTTCGATTCTTCTTACAATAACATTTCAGCATCAATCTTGTCAATCATAAACATATTTTGTATGCTCATCTTCACTTAATACTTGTCATTTTGTGTATAATTCTTCCATTTTAATCATTTACTGGAATAAAATGTTCTTTCATGTATTTAACTTCATGCTTTGCTTCTTTTAATTGCCTTGCAAGTATTCATGTTAAATCAGAAAAATTCCCAATTTGTTTTCTTAACCTTGCATTTTCTTCTTTTAATTCCATTATTTCTTGTTGAAGTTCTTTTTCTTTGTTGCTTTTCCTTAATACATCATGCCATTTTAACTGATGTAAATAATTCTTTGAGTCTTTTGTGTGCATTTTCTTATACTTGTGCAGATAAAAAGATTTTATATTCTTCTTCGATTTTCTTCTTCTTTTCCAATATATCATGTGCTTCTTGCGGTTCATCTGTTGCTTCATATTGATTCGCAAGCTCTTCAATCATATCTTCATAAATCACTGCGAATACAATTGCTTCTTCCCATTTGTATTTTATATCGATTATGAAATATGATGGATCATATTCTCTTTTCTTTTCATATTTCTTACGGTGTATCGCTCTTCAACTTACTGATACCGCATCTTTTCGTTTCCATCATGAATTGATTCTTGAAACAAATGCATTATACGATACACCGTTTTCCGCTCAATGATATCTTCTGTAATAATCAATAAATTTCATTGCAAGTGTTGGTTATCGTTTAACTAAATAAACCTTGTTTTTCATTATCTTGAATTTGTTGCTTTTGGCATCGTTGCCTTAATCTGTAATATAATTCTTCATCTTTCTTCCATGCATTATTTCTGTTTTGCCACCTTATCATATGCTCGATTTTATCTCGAACCATATCTTTTCCGAATTTTCTGCATAATTGATTGAATCTGAATACATCGATTATTATGTATGTTGTTCAATTAATCTCGTATCAGATATATCTTGGTGTTGTAACAAGATATCATCAATAAAACTCGATTCTGTTCGGTAATAATATTGGCTTTTTTCTTCTTTGCATGATGCTTAAACAATCCTTGCATTCGCTTTGTAATCAATCTGATCTTGTGCGATTCTTCCAAAAATCAGATTTCAATTTTACTTGTTTGCAACATGCACATCTCTTCATGTTTGAAGTTGGTGTTTCAATTCTTTCTGTTTTTGTTTCTTCAACAGCTTGTTTTACAGCTTTATCAATTTTTCTTTGATAAAAGAAGTTTTTGATTCGTTGGAACATGTTTTTATATTATTAAAGTTTAAAAAGGTTGATTCATTTCTCGATTAAACCGCATAATGAATAATGCGATCATAATCACAATTATTGTTGCTAATATACTTGCAAATTTTTCCATGTTTTTATTCTGTGAATGTAAATCTGTCTTTTACATATTCTGAACACCTTACTCATTTTATAATCCTTGATGGTCCATAAAATTTTGTTCATCATTTCCATTTTTGGTAACAATACTCCAATTGCACTTGCCATACTCAATTGTAATAATCTTGCGGTATGTCTTTGTGATATTTCTTATTCATTTGACACAATCCGAAAGCATCTCATCAATCTCATACTGCATATAAACTCCAATTTCCATTCTCGCATTCAATCATTTTTACGAAATCAAATCATCATAATTTATATGCATATTGAACATACTGTTGCCTTATATCACTGTATTCAAATCAATCATGTGTGATTTTTACTCATTGATATTGTTGATTAATCTCTTCAACTGCTTGATTTGTTATTGCAGTTTTCTCTGCATTATTAAACCCATCTCTTCTTCAATTTGCTCAATTCTTCATGAATTGGCTGTAATTTCTTTATCTCTTTGAATGTTGTTTTGGTTTCTTTTCTTCTGCATATCTTCAAAACTTTTGATACATTCATTTTTTGCTTCTTCATCAACCCACCATCATTCCGATTCTTCTGTTTTTGCGGTTTCAAGTTGTTGATTTAATTCAACCAATCTTGCTTTCTCTTGTTGTAATTCCAAATATTTTTCTGATGCATTTACCTTAGGTTGCATAATTATAATATATGCGAACATTGAGATAATTAATCATATTAATGCTGTGTAAATTGCTTGTGTTTTTGTCATGTATTACTGTAAAGAATAAAAGGTTTCGAAATCATCTTTCATACTGCTTGCAACTTGAAATGCTTGCTTTGGATCAATTTCGAGTTTCTTAATTAACATTGATGTAATTAA
>Ga0265301_10001263_pt1 | contig 33860 bp, 38 predicted proteins | sample AusTroGonzalo_MG_2_FD_193488 | JGI IMG/M metagenome (GOLD analysis project Ga0265301, IMG submission 193488) | Bovine rumen microbial communities from tropical cattle in Woodstock, Queensland, Australia - Gonzalo_04 | ecosystem: Host-associated > Mammals > Digestive system > Stomach > Rumen ... | reverse complement strand
CAAGTAAATAATTCTGTCGGTTTAGTGTTTCAAATCATTCAAAAACTCTTCTAACAAATCCAAAGTTTCCATGATTTCTGCCTCATACAGTGATATTTCGGTTCGAATGTTGTCAATTTGGAGCTGCCAAAATAAAAGACCACCGTTTTTGTGTCGTTTTATTTTGTTCAACCCCCGAATTTGAACCGGGATGGGTGCGAGGCCACAGCCGCAGCACCAATACGAGAATACACAATTAAGAAAATCTTAAAAAATCAACAGACGGATATTTTTTTGACATTAACTCATATATACGTATAATACGCGTAAAATGAATATAGCTAAAAGGATATGCAATGTACAAGAAATTACTGCAACACTATAATCCTCATCATTTTATGGAAAGATATACAGTGCATTTTTATGAAAATGCAGAACGCGACATGATAAGAAACTATGCCGTTATATACGATAAAGACAATATTGATAAGTACCCTGTTTCAACACCATTGCCACGAATGGAAGATTTGTGGAATCCCTGTATGCCATCAGATTTTACTTATGGGACATTAAAAAAGCTTGCGGCACATTGTGAAAAATGGCGCCAAAAATGATAAAACCGACCTTGTGGGTCGGTTTTTTCTTTGTTTTCTAATGCTTTCACGAGTTCGAAAGTTGTGTATCAAAACCAGCCACCGTTTCACACATTTACGAACTTTTAAAAAGAAAAGGCTAGAAATCTAACCTTTCCCTTAGTTCGAATTTATCTTTGCAGTTTGTTATCAGGGCGAATATTCTGTATATCTTGATTTAACTTATATACACTTGCACTTGGTTTAGATATAATGTTAGTCATAATCTGCTTATCACCGTCTGATTGAACCATAATAGCAGCACCTTCATCAACAGCATAACCCCATTTATTTTCTTTGGTCAGCATCTTCTTTATAGAATTTCTTGATACAGAACCTTCAACATCTTCGGTTTCAGATTTAGTATTCCAATGTGGAACAAAATATCCACGAACTAAACCTAATGCTGGTTTTGTTTTAAGTGTTTCAAGGTTGGTGCTATCAAAATCGTCTTCTTCTTCATTATCATAAGATTCATACCAGACACAACCACCAGCACTATTACCAGACATAATAATACCATTGTTATATGCTTCAATTAATACTTTATCAGCACCAGTTTTTTTCAAAGCATTCATTAAACGAGTAACACAACCACCACCAACATAAACAATGTCAGCGCCCAAGATAATTTTACGAATATCTTCAATATTTGGTGTTTTTGTTGAATCTGTTAGAATCAAGTTTTCGGTATGACACCCAAGACGACCACCAAAATGGTCAGAAACAGCCTTGAAATATCTAGGGTCATCACCAGAAGCAGCACCAATAAAAACTAACTTTGGCTGTGCTTTACCAGTCAATTCTATTATCTTCTTGTCAATCACCATGGTTTCAATAGGTTTCTGTTCACTATGACCATCTTCATATACTTTAATTCTTCCTATTTCTCCACCACCAATTGCAATAATAGTTTTTGTCATTTTTTTACCTCTTTCTGACTATTATATCATGAAATCGTAAAAATCAAACGTTATTCAAAAACACCTTAACAGCTTTCCCGAACTGCAACAAATCGTGCATATCATCAGTTCGTGAATTGCACAACAGTTTTTACTGATGCAAAATTATTGATGACACAGCATAAATTTATATTCGTTGAATATTGACTTTTTTCCTAAGAAAAGATAGCATTGTTTTATGGAAATTCGCAGAAATATATTTTTATTTAAACTTTATTATTTATTCGCGTCTATGTGGCCGTTGTCGGTTTTAGCGGTTGTGTTTTTTCAGCGAATAACAGGTTCTTATGCCTTTGCATTGGGGGTGTTTTCAATCGTAAGTATCGTACAAAGTATTGCAGAGGTTCCAACTGGTATCATTTCTGATAAAATAGGGCGCAGGAAAACGATGGTTGTTTCTGCGGTGTTGGAAGTTTTGATGTCTTTGATATTTGCGTTGGCGGGAACATTTGGATGTAAATATTTGTTAATTGTTGGGGCGGTAGTGTGGGCTTTTGCTGAAGCATTCGCATCTGGAACTGATGATGCGTTAATGTATGAAACTATGGAAGAATTGCGTAAATCTGACAAGTACGATATACTTTATGCTCGCAGCAAAACATTTGGTCAAATTGGTTTGGGTATCGGTGCCTTTGTTGCTGCGGTTGTAACGTATTTTTATTCTTTGACAGTACTGGCATGGGTTTGTGCGGTTATTGATGTTATTCCAATCTTTATTTGTTTGCGATTTGTTGAACCAAAACGCCATGATGGTGAAGATGTCACATCTGTCAAATACTTTATTGCTGCAATCAAGGCATTTGTTCAAAATAAAAAATTACGAATATTGGCGACAATACAAATGTTAAGCCATGGTATTGGTTTTGCTGGCCATCGGTTTGAGGGGGCTTATTTTAATATGTTGATACCAACATGGGCGGTTAATGTCGCACGATTGGTAAAGCAAACATGTGGCGCAATCAGTTTTTCTGTTGCACCTTATTTTCGTCGATTTGGTTTTTACAGAATTTTGGTTGCATCCACAATCGGTATGACAATAATCAAAGGGACTGCTGTTATTTTAAATAACTTTGCAACACCATTTATTCAGTCTTGTGTTAACATATTATATGGAACATCATCAACAGCAGAATCTGCATTATTACAACAAGAATTGTCATCAAAACAACGTGCAACAATGGGGTCAATAGTTTCTTTGTTCGGCGGAATTTTATCAGCAGCAATTTACTGGGTTGTCGGGATTGTTGCAGATTTATCGTCTGTGTATTTTGCAATTATTATGCTGATTTGCAGTAATTTATTTATCAGTGCTGGATATTATTGGATGTTAAAAAAGTATAAATGATATTATTTATTTTATACAAAAGTATTTTAGCATCTTTCCAGATTTACGAACTATTTTTCTAAAATTTTTTCCAACAAGTATTCGTGATGCCATTCGCCATCTATAAAAGCTGTATCATGAAAAATGCCAACAATTTCATAACCTTGTTTCAACAAATTCCCCAACGAACGTACATTTTTATGACGAACACCGCTTTGTAAAACATGAACATTATTTTCGCGCGCCCATTTTTCAATAATCTGTTTAAATTTTGTTCCAAGGCCATTAGATGTATATTGTTCCAGCATACTTGTTGCAGTGCTGGCAACGCGACCAGAATACGGATGTCCAGCATGTTTTTTGTTTATATCGGCCATACCAATAAGTTTATTGCCGTCCCATGCGCCAATAAACAAACTATTTGGGTTGTCGTACATTTGAATAGATTTTTCTTTGTCTTTTTTTGGTTGACCTGCATATTGCCATGTCCATTTTGCCCCAGAACCGCTTGCAAATTTGCTTAAATATTTCATAACATCTTCATAATCTGTTCCGCGAATCCGACGGATAGTGACAACTTTACCATTTTTCAATTTGAATTTAATGCTGCGGTTCATCTTTGTTCCCTTTTTTTGTTCAAAACTTATTATATCACAAAATTTACAGAAATGCTTTTATTTCTTTCCAAAACGACAACAAATCATGTGTGTTATTAATTTGTTATTTTCTATATTCACAGACCAGCTTTGAAAACCATAAATGGTCCATAAATGTGCCGTCTGGCATTTGGTTTGCCTGTCTATCTATGCCGTCCAAGTGATAACCACTGGATTCGATAGATTTCTTTGATTCGATGTTTCCGGCCATTGTCTGACGACATATACGGTTGGCATGCAAACCATTAAATGCTAAATCTTCCAATTTGTTGTGAACTTCTTTGTTGAAACCATTGCCCCAGGCAGATTTGATAAACCATACACTGGCACATTGCAGTGTTTTGGAATCAGCCCAATAATGTATCCGCATATAACCTATGAATTTATTGTTGTGGAATATGTAATACGCACAACCATTCTTGGATTCATAATCCAGTTTCATTCTTTCCTGGGTTTCTTCAACAGATTCTGTCAAATGCGATTTGTGGGATACCGAATACCACATGTATTTGAAATCTTGTGGATTCTCGTTCTTCAATACATCCCACACAATTTTTGCATTTTCTGGTGTCGGTTCTAGTATCCGCATTTCCAACCGTTCTGTTTGCAGGTTGCGTTTGAATAATTCAAAAAATTTTTCCATGTAATTCATTTTATAACTATTTCTTTGTTCAAAACCAAAAATGTTTTTATTTTTTTCTGTTTTTGATAATGACTTCCCGGATTTTTTTATAATTGTCTACTGATTCTATGTCTAATTCGTTCAGCGAATATATCGCACCGTTGCCATCTGAAACAGAACCAGCGACATTACCACTGGCAGTACCAACACCAACAGAACCACAACCAAGAATTGATTGTATTGGCCCTTTGGTTATACTTACATCAGTGATTTGATTATAAGCAACAAATTTTACGTTTTTGAAAATCAGCCCTTTAATTCTGTATATTCCGCAATTTGTTAAAACATAACGCGTTGAACGTTGACTGTTATAAATCAACAATATAAGCAGACAGAAACTGGCCGACAATATAAATGTTGCGAATCCGATGTCCGTAAGTGCAAGTGCACTTATAAATCCCAATATCACGGAAAGAAACACCGATAAAAAGAAACTGGATAAAATACAAATTTTGTTGTTTTTACGTACGTCAACGATAACTTTTTCTTTCTTATCTATGTAATCAGATAAATCATTATTCAACCAATCTGCCATTTGTTTATCCTTTGTTTGTTGTATTTAAATATATTCCTATATTATAACATAAAAATGTTAAAAAATAAGTTAATTTATTTCCAAAGTTGTGAAACATTGTGCGATGCATATATTTCTTGCAAATTAAAGAAGATTTGTTATGTTGAGATTACGATTTTATTAAAGACTAAAAGGAGTTTATACATGTCAGAAGTAAAAGTCACAAAACTTGCAGAAACAAACGTTGAACCAACAACATTGATATCACATGCTGCCCAGATTTGTTATAACCCCGAAGCACCGGTATTGGGTGCCAAAAAAATGGATATTGAAAATAAATTATTCAAAACAGGGCATCATTCAACACTGGAACATAATTATTGGACATTTATGATTGAAAATATTCCTGTTTCAAATGTTGCTTTTGGTTTGCATTTGACTGCACCTTTTTATGATACAGATCAAAGATCCGGTCGTTTTTCGAAAATGTATGATAATCCAGACATGGCGGATGTTCGTGATACATTGGAAAGATATTATCCAAATGAAAACAGTAAAACGATAAACAAGGCATGTGATTTTGTTGAACATGGTTTGAATATTTATGCCAATAACATTGGGGCTGTGACAGAATTATCACGCGACGCAATCCGTCGTGAAAGACCAAAGGCAAACGATAAATATGTTGAAAACCAAGCTCCAAAATTTGCCCAAGAACAATTACGTATGTTTATATCTATGGTTGCACCAACAGCATTAGATTGGACAATTGATTTGGCAACAGTTTGCGCTTTTTACAGAACTGCGTGGACACCTTTTATGCGTGATGTAATGGATAAAATCGTAAATGAAATTAAAACTTTACATCCTGATATTGCATATATGTTTGATGAAAGTGCACGCAATACAACTGACTGGAATCCAAAATTTAAATCAAAATATTTGGGTACAAAAACACGTCCAGAATTCAAATTGTTGGGCTATGAATACAATGAAAAATTATTCCAAGAAAATCGTTCTCGCGATACTGTTGATGTTTTACAATTCAGTCCAGAATATATGGACAATTCCTTGATGCATGTTCGCAGCCGTATTCATATAGACGCTGCGACTATGGGACAAGACCAACGTCATCGCAGTATCAAACGTTCTTTGCCTGCGTTTACTGGATATTTCTATTTGCCACCATTATTAGAAAAGTCTTTGTTAAAGAAAGATGCTGATAAATTTATGCAAAGTTTTTATGCAATGTACAATGATGATAAATTCTCGAAAAATATGCTGGCTACGATTGCACCGTATGGCATGATGGTTCAATATGATAAACATGCTGATTTGAATGCGTTGATTCACGAACAGGGCAAACGTACATGTTGGTGTGCCCAAGAAGCTGTTTACCATCTGGCATGTGATTTGCGTCGCGAATTGGCCAAGAAAATTGGTAAAGATGCCAAAGTTATGGATTATTTAACACCACCATGTTTATCTATGGGGCATTGTGTCGAAGGTGCACGTTGCTGTGGACGAGATATTATCCGCGATAAAAAATTAAAAGACTATTTTTATAATCGTGAAATTTAAGAAACCAAAACAAAAATGAACCACCCAATCGGGTGGTTTTTATTTACAAACCGCAGTATATGGGGAAACAGAATTTTTTGTATCTATTTCGCCATCGCCACAATCAATGCAATTAAACATTCTGTTTTGGCTGTGATTACGGTCTAATATCACTGTTTGATTTTCAAGTTCAGGTATACCATTAATTCGTGATTTTGCCGAAAAACCAAAATATATTCCGCGCGTTGGTCCAACACATTCAGCTAAATCACCAGCATAACATCTTGGGTCGTTCAATTTATTTGGATCAGGCATGCAATATGTTTCACATGTTTCTTCATCTACAACGGGTGTTTCGCAATCTGTACAAGATACAGAACGTACACGTAATGTTGCACCGACACCCCCACGGATATTTGGAACTTTGGCAATATTATCACATTTTTTTACGTTTTTGGTTGCATTTGGATCATCAACACATTCCCATTCAAGCAAATTATAATTAAGACGTGCAACCAGTCCTTCGGGACAGTTTTTGTCTGCAAAAGGGTCAACGCATTCCCATACATTGTCAACCAATACAGCCGTTTGATTGTTTGAACATAGTGGTTTTCTGGTTTCATCTGCGACACATTCCATTAATGCATCGTCCCAAATCGTATCACCAGTGCAAGATGTTTTATAATTATATTCAACGCATTGCCAACGACCGAAACGATATGTTTTTATTGTCCATGCGGGGCAATCAATATTTGGTGCATCGACGGTCTCATAATCTATGGTTGTTTCCGGAATTTTGTATTGCATTATATAAACCAATTGTCCCCTTTGAAGTGATGCGGCATCAATGATATTTTTAGGAATTTGACGATTGCTGATGGAACCTGCAGACATTAAGTCTGGATTTAAAAATACACCAAATGTTCCAACATCAGGATAATATTTTTCTAATATTTCTAACATATTGTTGTATTCGTTTTCTGGCAGTTGCTGGCTGGATGTGATGATAAAGTTAAAGTCGGGTGTTTTCGCCGCATCCGAATCACATGAAACGATATTGTACTTGTTATTCATGCATATGTACTGACTTAATATTTCATATTTTTCAACGCAAACGTCATCAAATTCTTCACCGTACATAGCGGCATTTTGTGCTGACACAACACATTCTGCAACAGAACGTAAATCTGCCCTTTGAATTGCATATTCTGTTTCGTGTTTGATAATTCGCATAGATGGACTTGATATAACATAATATCCAGCCATAATTATTACGGATAAAAGAATTAAAAAAATATTCATTATTCTCTCTTGCGATTTATGAAAAGTGTAGCTAATATTAAAGTAAAGTTCAACAGGAAAAGCGAATGAAAAAATTAGTTTTAGTTTTATTTTTAGCATCTTGCAGTTTCAGACCAATTTTTTCTGAAAATTCTACGGATGTATACGTTTCACCAATCAGTGGAATTAATGGCATTGAATTACGTAATTCTTTGAATGCACAATTTGGTGGTATTCATGACCAAGGTGCTAAATATACATTGAATGTAAATTTGCAAGAACCTTCTACGCAATATAAAGCTTTTGAACGGGCAGGGGATGCTGTTTGGCAAGAAGTAAGATTAAATGCTGCATACGTGTTAAAACAAGGCGACAAAACAATCGCATCTGGTTCAGAATTTGCCGCGGAAAGTTATACTTTTGTTCGTTATCTTGTTGCATCTAATGCATCTTACAATAATGCAGTTATGAATACTATACATCAATTATCTGACAAGATAAGTATGCGTGTTATTTCAGAAATACAGAAAAACGAAAATAAATAATGAAATGGAAAGAATCTGATTTTAATTCAGGAATATTAAATATCAATGCTGTTTTGATATATGGGCCTGATGCGGGTTTAGTTGATGAATTATGTGACAAAGCAATTGAAAAACTGGAAATCGAAAAAGATAATTTGTTGGCATTGGATGCTGATGAATTGCGTGAAAAACAGGATGCTGTTTTTGCAGAAAGTTGCAGTCCGTCCATGTTTGGTGGTCGCAAGGCCGTTTTAATAGCGGGGGCGGGCGATAGCGATACGAAAATTATATCTGAATTGGTGACATCTTCATCTTTGTGTGCAACGATTATTGTATCCGCCGGTGATTTACGTGTTGGAACATTGCGCAAACTATTTGAAGACGGAACAAATATCGCTGCAATTGCATGTTATACAGATGATACAAAAACATTAGAAGCTTTAATCCGCAAAGAATTATCTGCGGGGGTTGGAATACGACAAATTACTCCGGATGCAATGTCATACATGTTGTCTCATATGGGTGGGGACCGTGGAATTACACGCAGTTTTTTACAAAAAATTGCGATATATGTTTCTGATAAACATATTGTTGAATTGGAAGATGTTGAAAAATGTTTGCCAGATACATCTGCGACCAGTGCCGATGATTATATGTATTCTTTGACAGCAGGACATATAAATCAAACAATGGTTGCGCTGGACAGGTTGATTTATGGCGGTGCAGATGCCAATATGTTGGTTCGTATGTTGTATATTCATTTTTCAAAATTATTAACCGCCGTTGCAGATGGACAATTGCCAAAATTGTTTTGGAAGGTTGCTGATAAATTTAATATGGCGATGAAAATATGGACACAAGAAGAGATTGTAAATGTTTTATCTAAATTAAATGATTTGGAAAAAATGTGCAGAACTACTGGTATGCAACCCGAAATTTTAATTCGAGATTTTTCGTTAAAATTGTCCGTGCGTGCCGCAAAATTGGCTTTAAAACGAAGGAAGTAATAATATGTTATCATCAGTTTATGCCCCTAAAGATTTCAAAAGATTGCGTGTTTCAGGTGATTTGGTTGCACGTTGTTTTGATTTTATTGCACCACATGTTGTTGCCGGGGTTTCTACTGGGGAAATAGACAGATTGGTTGCAGAGTTTTTAAAAGAAAATGGTGCGCGCTCATCTGATTTGGGATATATGGGATATCCTAAAAGTATTTGTACATCAATAAATGATGTTGTTTGTCATGGAATCCCAAGCGATGATGTTATTTTAAAAGATGGTGATATTGTTAATATAGATTTGACGGCAGAATATCATGGTTTTCATGGTGATGCATCGCGTATGTTTATGATAGGTAATGTTTCAAAACAAGCACAAAAACTGGTTCAAGTATCACAAGATGCATTAAATGCTGCAATATCAATTTGTGCCCCTGGGGTACCATTGTCAGAAATTGGAAAAACAATAGAAAGTGTTGTTAAACCGCATGGCTTTTCTATTGTACGTGATTATTGTGGACATGGTATCGGCAAAGTAATGCATGATAACCCGAATATCTTGCATTTTTATGACAAAGCTTATGATAAATTAATTATGCAACCCGGTTTTGTTTTTACAATTGAACCAATGATAAATACTGGAACCTTTGCATGTGTAACAGATGAAAGAGATGGCTGGACAGTACGAACCAAAGATGGTGGTTTATCTGCGCAGTGGGAACATACTTTGGGTATCACAGAAGACGGTGTGATTATATTTACAGAAAAAATGTCTCATGATTAAAACTGAAGATTTGCAATCTTTACAGCAAGGACACAGAGCAAGACTTCGTAAAAAGTTCATGGATGGACAATTGGCAGAATATGAAATACTTGAACTGCTTTTAACTTATGCGATTCCCAGACGTGACGTTCATGCGCTTTCAAGACAATTGTATAAAAAGTATGGCAGTATACACAATTTGTTATCGGCACCAGTTGAATCTTTGTTAGAAAACGATGGTATTAAGAAAAATACTGCCACATTTTTCAAAATGATTAATAAATTAACACAAATGGAATATAAAAATGCTTTGGGTTCTGCACCGATATTTCACAATTTTGAAAAATTAGAAAATTATTGTAAGTCAATTTTAGCAGGAAAAGTCATAGAAGAATTTCATGTGTTTTATCTTGATTCTCAATTCAAATTGATAGAAGACGAATTGCACAGTTCTGGAACAATTGATTGGGCTGCCGTTTATGTTCGTGAAATTGTAAAACATGCCTTAGATTTGAATGCGCACAGTATTGTTTTGTTGCATAATCACCCAAGCACATATACATCTTTTTCATCGCAAGATATACAAATTACACAAGAATTAGAAAGCGCGTTGAAAAATTTAGATATCAGTATATATGACCATTTATTATTATCGGGCGATGTTATTTATTCTGCGCGTAATATGCATTTATTAAAATAATTCTTTGACATCACATATTGGACGCATTTGTTTTTCTTTTGATGCGGTTAAAGTGTTCTTGTCCAAAGAAAATGTCTTTTTGTACGCCATTGTTGGATCAATCCATGTATCACCCATTTCACGCGAAATAATAATTATTTGAAAATGTGGTTTGAATTTGAATTGTATTTGCTGTAAATCACAATCTGCGCCATTTGTTGTTTGTAAATTATTTGGTGTTATATCAACATATTTTCCGTTTTGGTTTAATTCAACAGAATATTTGTAATATGAATGCGCATTACCATTATCAAAAAATGTTTTTGTAATTCTGTCTGGTGTTCCATCTTTGTTTATATCGACAGAATAAATATATTTTTTACTGATGCCTGTTTCTAATTCTTTTAATGGGTATGTTATCACAGAATCTGGATTTGTTAATCCGTCAGAAAATTCTTGTGTGTCCAAAGAATCATCATCTGTAACAGTTTCTTCTTGGTTTTGTTCTAAATTAGATTTATTTATAGAAAATGTTTTATATAAAACAAAAGATAAACCTATTAATACAGCAACTGTTATAATCCATACAATGTTTTTAGTTTTGTTCATTTTTATTTTCCTTTATATTTTTTGTTCCTTTCCTGTATTCCATCCTTCGACTTTGCGGATAGCGTTGGCGACTTTTTCAAGTTCGTTATCATTAAGAGATTTTATCTTTTTATCTGGTGCAAGTCCGGTATATTTTTGAACCATATTTGTATATTTTTTTGGGTCGTTATTATCTGCGGCAGGTGCCCATTTATGAATCGCTTCTCTGATAGATAAATTGATATAACTGCTGGAACGCAACAATGTTTTTACAGCCTTCATACCAGTCGCTTCATCTGGAAAAACAGCAAATCCTCCGGCTGTACCAATTGCGCCATGTTTACGTGCAAAATCCGAATTTATCATGTTCCCAGGGTTATTGTTTCTCCATGCGCGTGTTCCGCCAGAACGTTTTACTTTTTCGCCATTTGGTTTAGTGTAAATCACGTCTTTTGATGAAGCTTTTGCACGGGTAAAACCAGATTGTGCTGTTGATACAGGAATATAATTTTCATCATTCTCAGTGTCTATTGATGCAAAATCTTCATCGTGAGATGTTGCTAATGATTCTGTTTGCATAAGATTTTCATCATTCTCAGTGTCTATTGATGCAAAATTTTCATCGTGAGATGTTGCTAATGATTCTGTTTGCATAAGATTTTCATCGCCAGAATTTGAAGAACTTGCAGAATTTTCTGCTTCGTTTTCGGTATCACTATAAACGACACCGGTATCGATTACTTCAAATGTTTCGTATAACATTGCTTGGTCAGATTGAGCAAAATTTTTATTTCGCATATCTAACAATTCTTGGACAGATGCTAAAGATACCTTGTGTGTTTCGCACTGGTTCGCAAATAATTTATCGCCATAAACAACATTTATGATTAGTTTTAAAACGATTAACACACAAAATATTAAAATCATACTGCGTGCGTTGTGAAAAAGACTGTCGATTTTTACACCATTTTTTATGTACAATACAGCCCAACCAAACAGCATGAACGCAGTTAAAACTACGATAGCAATCCATGCATAATTTAATATTGCATCAAATGCAGGAAATATACACGATGGGTCATCAAAATAAACAAAATTATCATCCATCCGGATGTTAGTTAATCCGGAATTTGTTAATAAATTACTGATGGTTATTTTGTCCATTTTTTATTTCTTAGATGCAACGTTTGTAAAAAATCCAGGAACAGAAAAATCTTCATCATTTGCGGCAATTCCGCCCCATTCAAATAAATCACCGATACCTTGGTCTTTGCGTTTTGATTGTTTAAAAGGCAGTATGTTGCGTAATTTGCCGATTTTACTGCGTGATGATGTTTTGGTTTCTTGAATTTTATCTTGGCTTTCTGCGAATTCTGTGGCCAATTGTTCCAATGTTGCGTCAACAGAAATATCATCTGATTCGGTTTCATCTATAATATCTTGTTCATGAATTTCGTCGGTGACATCCTCTTGTAATGGGGTCATTTCTGATAACAGTTGTTCCAAATCAGGTTCTGAATCTTCTTTGATTTCTGTTGCTTCGGAATCATCGATAGAAACAGATGTGACATCAATATTTTCAGATTTTTCTTCTGTGATTTCATGAATGATATCAGGTTCATCATTGTTTTTTATTTCATCAACCGATTCGTTTTGTAAATTTTCTTTATCTGCAGATAATACAGACAATATAGGAATAGTTTTTTCTTCTTTAACTGGTTGAACATCTTGTGTTTCTTGAATGTCAACAACAGGTGTTACCGGTTCATTAACAATTTCTTCTTTGCGTGGACGACCGCGTTTTTTCGGGGCAGGTGTTTCAATTATTTCATCTGTTGTATCTTGGATAATTTCTTCGTTTTCTTCGACAATTGGGGTTTCAATAAATTCTTCGTCTGTCACGATAATTTCAGGGGTATCATTTACTTCTTCGATTTTTTCAGGGATTTCTTCAACAACTTTTTCGATTGGGGGTACATCTTGCGTTGCATTTTCTGACTTTACATTCATAATACCCGCATCATCTTCATCAACAGGTACACCAAATAAAACAGTTTGATTATCAAGATTTAACGCAGCGCGCACTTCATCAAAAGCAGCGCGAATGTCACGCATATCAAAAACTTCGTTTCCAGAAATATAAATGATTTTGGTTTTCATAAAACAACACCCCCATAATTCAAATCAGGAACATTATATCACATTTTCCGGTTGAACGCATATAAAAAATGTCTTAATATGCAAATATGGCAGATATCAAGGAACAGATTTTTCAAGAACTGGATAATTTGGAATCTTTGGCACGCAATTTGCGTGCAAATGCCGCATGCGCCAGTAAGCAGACTGATTTAGAGGTCGCAATATTAACAAAACAGGTTAAGGCACTGCGTGAAAAAAATGAAAATGTCAAAGAATTAATTGAAAAAACTGTATCAATCTTAGAGAATTTGAAAAAATGAGTGTTGTTTCGATACCTATTGTTAACCGTAATTATCCGATGGGCTGTGAAGATGGCCAGGAAGGTCGCCTGATTGAATTAGGACGTATGGTTGATGCGCGTGCGCGTCAAATATTGGATAAAATCGGTCCTTTGCCCGAAGCATCGCTTTTGGCAACATTGTGTATTGTTTTGGTTGATGAAATTCAAAATAAAAATCAAACCCCGACAATATCTGATGACGATTTGCATGAAATCTTGGCACGCATACGCGAAATAAAACATAAAATGTCTATGTGATAATTAAAATACTGCTAGTCTGTATTTTTTGCTTTGCAAGAACGCGATAATTTCGGCGTTTTTTTTTGTTGTTTTTCTTATGTTATAAACGTCAGTTTTTAGATTATGGTCGAAACGATAAAGCTGAAAACAAAAAATCCCTGAAATCAGGGAAAAATATTTTTTAGAAATAAAAGAAAAACACATTGCTAAAAACTGACGTTTTTGGTATAATTTTTCTTAGGAAAAAACGAAAGGGTAGAGGAGACAACCCATGAAAACCACAGTACTGATATCATTGATGATCGCAGTAATCGCAATGCCAGCAATGGCAACAGAGCCAGACATACCCGCGGGTGTTCCAAATCCATCGTGTGACAATGGTGTGTTAAAAACAACGGATGGTTCTGTGAATCTAAGTGCAAATTGGACCCCAAATAATATTACATTGGAATGGTATGATGGTGATACAAAAATAACCCCAGACAACAGTGCTGCGAATACTTGTGAATATTCTGGTGGTATAACATTGCCAACAACCACACCAACAAAAACAGGATATACATTCGTTGGTTGGCGGGTAAGACCAGCATTTGATATGACAACATTAGAAAACGCAAGTCCAAGGGGTGACAGGATGTTCAAGGGTTTTGTAGACTCAAACAATAATCAATTCTGTGATATAAACCAAGAAGGAGCAACCTGTGACGACCCGCGTCTTGCATTCTTGAACGAAGGAGAATGGGCAGTATCGTTCGGAGATGATGGTACAATCAAGGGTGAAGCGCGATGCAGCAAGACAGCAGGCGAAACCGATGGTTTGTGGACGAACGGTTATTATAACCTCTTATCGGGCAACAGGCGAACAAATGTCGATAATAACTTGAATGAAGAGGGTGCCAGATATTGTTGGTGTCGTGCCAGTGGCTTTGCCGAGGCCGGCAGCGAAACATACCAACCTGTCGCGTCTCCTTCGTGGGTCTTTCGCGACGATGACGGCTCTGCTGCGGATTTTTGTGCGAACCACTGTGCGGAGGTTTGCGCCTACTTCGTTCGGAACAGCGAGGGCTTCCGTCGGGCGATATTTGGAATTTAATTTGTAAGAAAAAGGAATAGATATGTTCAAATTTTATACAACTTTTTTTGCAATGGTGGTGTTTATAATTTCTGGTGCGGTTGCTGATGTAAAAAATCTTACATGGTATGACGGTGACCCCGAAAACGGCGGTACCCAGATTGATGTTGGTAATTCCGGGGCAGGTACCTGTACCGTTGGTTCACCAATCGTTTTCCCAGACGTCCAATCAATACCGGGCTATAATATAAAATGGTTGGTGATTCCTGGCACCGCCGCCCCAGAATGTGATATGTTTTCGTATTATACCAGTGATAACAGGCCTTCGGACTATAGAAGATACAAAGCATTGCAAGATGCTCCAAGTGGTTATTCGTCAAGCAATGTTAATGATTTAAATCCTGGGGAATTTGCCGTAAGTTTTACCAATGGTGAATTAAAAGGTACCGCAATGTGCAGTGGCTTAGCAGGTGATATCGGTAACAGTGATTGGCTTTGGAGTAACGTATCAAGTTGGTCAGGAAAGACAGAAGCTGAGTTGACATCTGCAACCGGTGACAAGACATATTGTTGGTGTGCTGCTTATAGTTTTACACCAAACAATGGTGATGAGCCATGTGTTTTATCTTCGCCGTTATGGGTGTTATCTGCAACAAATAGTACTGTTGATAATTGTTTAAATAGTTGCGCTTCAAGTTGTGCTACGGCTACTGGTTATAGTTCTGGGGGTGGTGCAACACGTTTGCGTTTTCGTACAATGTTGTTTGGTGGACAACCCCCAGAATAAAATTTAGTTTTATTTAAAAACAAAAACACCGCTGTATGAATTGTATCAGCGGTGTTTTTTAGATTGTTAATCAATTACATCATACCCGGCATTGATGGTGTTGGGGTTGATGTTTTTTCTTCTGGAATTTCAGACATTACTGCACCAGTTGTTAACAGTACACCTGCGGTTGATGCTGCCGCCATAATTGCAGTTTTTACAACCTTTGCTGGGTCAATAATACCAGATTTCATCATATCAACATATTCACCGGTCTGTGCATTATAACCGAAATTATAGTCAGTATTTTCCATTAATTTACCGACAATAATTTCACCCGATACACCTGCGTTTTCCGCAATCTGCATACATGGGGTAATGATTGCACGACGAATGATATCAATACCGACATTTTGGTCAGTGTTTGCACCGTGTAAATCTTTTAATGATTCAATTGCACGAACTAATGCGACACCACCTCCTGCAACAATACCTTCAGCCACAGCCGCACGTGTTGCGGCCAATGCATCGTCAACGCGGTCTTTCTTTTCTTTAACCTCGACTTCAGTCATACCACCAACGTGGATAACTGCGACACCACCAACCAATTTAGCCAATCTTTCTTGTAATTTTTCTTTGTCGTATTCGCTGGTTGTTGTAGAGATATTTTGACGAATTTCATCTGCACGTGCTTTGATGGCATCTTCATCACCGTTGCCATTTACCAATAATGTTTTGTCTTTGGTTACGACAACACGTTTTGCAGAACCCAGAACAGCCGGGGTAATATTTTCAAATGTCATACCCATATCGTCAGATATAACTGTGGCACCTGTAACAATTGCAATATCTTTTAACATTTCTTTGCGACGGTCACCAAACCCCGGGGCTTTGACAGCACAAACTTTCAATCCGCCACGCAGACGGTTTAATACTAATGTCGCCAATGCTTCGCTTTCTATGTCTTCAGCGATAATTAATAATGGACGACCAGATTGTGCGATTGGTTCCAATATTGGTAATAATGCCTGCAAGCCAGTGATTTTCTTTTCAGAAACCAATATTTGTGCATTTTCTAATTCTGCCAACATTTTTTCACTGTTTGTGACGAAATAGGGTGACATAAACCCTTGATCAAATTGCATACCTTCAACAACATCGATTTCTGTGTCCAGACCTTTGGCTTCTTGAACGGTGATAACACCTTCTTTGCCAACGCGTTCCATTGCGTCTGCAATTTTTTGACCGATATCGCTGTCGTTATTTGCAGAAATTGTTGCAACTTGAGCGATTTCAGATGAATCTTTGACTGGACGTGCGTGTTTTTCAATTGTGTCAACAACTGCATCAACAGCAATGTCGATACCACGTTTTATATCCATTGGATTCATACCCGCAGCAATAACGCGGCGACCTTCGCGGAAGATGTTTTGTGCCAACACGGTTGCAGTTGTTGTTCCATCACCCGCAGTATCCCCGGCACGTTTTGCAACTTCTTGAATCATTTTCGCACCGATGTTTTCAGCAGGGTCTTTTAATGAAACTTCTTTTGCAACGGTCACACCGTCTTTGGTTGCGATTGGTGCACCATACGCACGTTCAATAACAACTGTGCGACCCTTTGGCCCCATAGTAATTTTTACAGCATTTGCCAATTTATCAACACCAGCGGCCAGTTTATCAGTATTAAATACAATATCTTTTGCCATTATTTTTTCCTTTCGTTATAAAATTCCAAGAATATCTGATTCTTTTATCAGAATGTAATCTTTGCCATCTATTTTAACTTCGTTTGCAGACGATGCCCATTTTGCAAATAATACAACATCGTCTTTCTTGACAGTCATAGGTATTTTTTGTCCGTCATCATACGCACCATCACCCACAGCAATCACACGGCCACGGGATGGTTTTTCTTTTGCGTTATCTGGGATAATAATTCCACCAGCTGTTTTATTTTCTTCATCAATTCTTTCAAGTAATACATAATTATGTAAAGGTTTAAACATTTAAAAACTCCTTCGCTTATTGTTATTTAAGCTATGCCCAAAATATAGTCCAAAAAAATTGCATTTCAAGCCTTGATTTTACATATATTTAAAGTGTATTATTCCTGTATCAACAAAAGGGGACATCATGTACGATAAAAATAATATTTTTGCAAAAATACTGCGTGGTGAAATTCCAAACAAGACTGTATACAGTGATGATAATGTGCTGGCTTTCTATGATGTTGCACCACGCGCACGTGTTCATGTTTTGGTAATTCCACGTGGTGAATATACTGACATTTTTGATTTTACAAAAAATGCACCAGACGAATTACAAAAGGCTTTCTGGCAAGGAGTTCGCAATACTGTTGAAAAACTGGGGTTGCGCGATAATTTTAGAAGTGTTGCAAATACAGGACGTGGCGCAGGCCAATCTGTGATGCATTTTCACTTGCATATTATGAGCGATGAAAGATTTGTCGAAGACTTTTAATGTTCGTGTGACACCACATGCAAAACAAAATAAAGTTGTTGAAAATGATGGTGTTTTACGCGTTTACACAACTGTTGCGCCCGAAAATGGGCGCGCAAACAGTGCAGTTGTTGAATTGCTGGCTGACTATTTTGATGTTGCAAAATCTAGAATCAAAATAATACGTGGGCAAACATCACGCGACAAGGTCGTCACCGTTGACTAGTTTTTTTATCAAATCGTCCGGATTATTTATAACATGCAGATTATAAGCATCTGCGTTTGGCATAAAGCCTTCGCTTTGCATGTGGGTCATAACTTGACCAAATATTTCCCAGTATTTTGCAGTGTTCATCATATATATTGGTTTATGAGATTCACCAACTTGCTGTTTTGTCATGATGTCTGTCATTTCATCCAGTGTTCCAATGCCGCCTGGCAAAATTACAAACGCATCAGATAAATCAAACATTTCTTCTTTGCGTGCAGATAAACCGTCAACGACTTTGACATCAATTCCTGTGTGTGCAGGTTCTTGTAATGATACCACGTGGGTTGTAGATATACCAATGACTTCGCCACCGTTTTCCAATGCTGCGCTGGCTACTGTTCCCATTAAACCAACGTTTCCACCACCGAAAACCAAAGTTATTTTATTTCGGGCCAACAATTCGCCGATTCGACGTGCATCACGTGCATATTCAGGGTTGTTTCCAAACTGATGACCGCAATAAACGGCTACTGATTTTATTTTACTGTTCATATTGATTTTCCTTTATTTTTGGAAATTATACCATAAAATAGTCGTATTATGAATCAAAAGTTTGTAAATTTTATGCATAAATACAATGGAACAACGTTGGCTGTTGGGGTCAGTGGCGGTGTTGATTCTGTATGTTTGTTATATTGGTTGCATGAAATCGGTGCAAATGTTGTTTGTTTACATGTAAATCATTGCTTGCGCCCCCAGGCACAAACAGAAACAGAATACGTAGAAGATATTTGTAAAAAATTTGGAATTCCATGTCATGTTTTTTATTGGGATGCACCTAAACCAGACAAAGGATTAGAAGCAGCTGCAAGAGAAGCGCGGTACAAGATGATGACGGATTTTTGTCATGAAAACAATATTGAATATCTTTTGACTGCACATCAAAGTGATGATCAAATTGAAACATTTTTAATGAATCTTTCGCGGGGCAGTGGTTTATATGGTTTGGCGGCTATGTTGCCGGAATCTGAAAGAGATGGTATTAAGATTTTGCGCCCATTATTAGATGTTTCACGCAATGAAATAAAAAAATATTGTGATGATAATAATATCAAATATTTTGTTGATTCTATGAACAGTGATGAACACTATACACGTGTAAAAATTCGTAATAATCGTCATGTTTTGAATGAAAAGCTTGGAATCAGCGACAGTCGTATTTTATTAGCTGTTCAAAATTTAGCACGTACGCGTGAATGGATGGATAAATATATCGCTATGCGTATAGAATTGGTTATGCGTTCATGGGGTACAATGTTTGCTTGTTCTTTTTTATTTGACGAAGCAGTAGAAATTAGATTAAAATTGCTGGGCACTTTGATTCAAAAGATTGGCAAGAATGATTACCCGGTACGCTTGAATTCTTTGCAAAAGGCACTATCTAATTTACAATCAGATTGTAAATTTACACTGGGGCATTGTACGATTCGAAGATTTAACAACAGGATATTAATCGTTCCAGAAGGAAACAGAACAAGTTTTAGGAAAAGACATGAAAAACGAAAAAAATATATTTAAAAAGAAAGACGGTTCAAGATTTTATTTAATTATTTTTGCTGTGCTGTTTATTTTGCTGATTGCGCGCATATTTTTTGTTGATGGTCCAGCGAATATTGTGAATCCTTTGGTTGCCAAAGATGCAAATCGAAAGGCACCAATAGAATTATCTTTTTCGGATGTGTTGCGTCGTGCAAATGATATAAAAACAATGGAAATACAAAAAGATGATATGGCTGTTGGTTTTTTGAAAGATGGTACCCCATATCGTGCAACGATTACATATAATCCGGAATTATTGGAAAAGATTTCTAAGAACGGTGCGACTGTTTCTATAAATAACAAAGATACTGTGTGGGATGGGATTGCAAAGTGGGTTCCTATTTTGGTAAGTGTATTATTTTTGTTATGGTTATTGAAACTTATGCGTGGCGGAAATGGTGGTGGTGGTATAACACGCAGTTTAATTGGGCAAAATCCGACAAAGATTACAACAGGAAAAACAAAGACCACTTTTAAAGATGTCGCAGGAATTGATGCTGAAAAACAAGAATTAATGGAAGTTGTAGACTTTTTAAAAAATAAAGAAAAATTCAAAGCATTGGGTGCACGTGTTCCACGTGGAATATTGTTGTCTGGGGAACCCGGAACCGGTAAAACATTGTTGGCGCGTGCTGTCGCTGGTGAAGCAAATGTACCTTTCTTTGCCACATCGGGCAGTGATTTTTCTGGGATTATCGTTGGACTTGGCGTTGCAAAAATCAAAGAAATCTTTGAATTGGCAAAACGAAACGCACCATGTATTTTGTTTATTGATGAAATAGATGCTATCGGTCAAAGCAGAAGTAAACATACGATTAATGATAATGATCGCGAACAAACTTTGAATCAATTATTAATAGAAATGGATGGTTTTGCAAACGATACTGGTATTATTGTTATTGCTGCAACTAATCGTCCGGATATGTTAGATGCGGCACTTCTACGTCCAGGACGTTTTGACAGACAGATAAATATAGAATTGCCAAATTTAGAAGGACGTAGTGATATTTTAAATTTGCATGCGAAAAAATTTAAATTGGCTGATAATATTAATTTGATGGATGTTGCACGTGGAACAACTGGTTTTTCTGGTGCAGATTTGGAAAATTTATTAAATGAAGCGGCTTTGCATGCGGTACGTGCCGACCATAAAGTTGTGGAACAAAGTGATATAGAAGAAGCACGTGATAAAATATTAATGGGGCCGGTTAAAAATCGTAAAATGCGACCAGAAGATATTAAATTGACCGCATATCACGAAGCAGGGCATGCGTTTGTTGGACTGCATTATGACGGCATCGTTGATCCAATACACAAGGCAACTATCGTTCCGCGTGGTCGTGCTTTGGGAATGGTTCAGCATTTGCCAATTGATGACAAAGTATCAATGACACTTAACGAAATTCGTGCAAATTTATCTACATTCCTGGCAGGACGTGCATCAGAAGAAATTTTCTTTGGTTCTGACAAAATTACTACGGGTGCCGAAAGTGATATTGCGATGGCTACGCGGATGGCGCGTCGTTCAATTACAATGGCTGGTTTGTCTGACAAGATTGGTTTGATGGCTGTGAACCAAGCGAACACATTTGGACAAAGAATTGCGCTGGAAAACGCGTCCGAAAAGACAGCAGAAGCAGTTGATGCAGAAATTCGTAATTGGCTGGAAACTGCGTATAAAGATGCCAAGAATTTGGTTTCCAAGAACAAGTCTGTTGTCGAAAAGTTGGCCAAGGCTTTGCTGGAAAAAGAAACTTTGTCTGGGGATGAAATTCGTGAAATTGTTTTCGGAAAGAAAACTGTTGCCAAGAAAGCAACAAAGAAAACGACAAAAAAATCTATGACCAAAACAGATGCAAAAAAATAGTGATGTAAAATTTGAAGTTTTGCATTTGCCACCGACAAACACTAATTCGTTGTTGGTGTCGAATGGAACACATGCTGTCATATTTGATGCATGGGGGCGCGCAACTGATTGGGAACGTGTATTGTTGGAACGTGGTTTAAAGTTGCATGCGATATATGCAACACATGGACATCCTGATCATATTTCTGCTGCACCAAGTTTAGCACACGCATTTAATGTCGATTGGTTTATGAATGAAAATGATAATTATTTGGTTGGTTGGGGAAACGAATTGTTAGATATGTTTTCCATTCCGCATATTCACGAAAATTACAAAAGACCCGTTAATATATCCGCTGGGGTGATTGAAATATTACCTGGAATAAATATGGAAATTATGGAAAGTCCTGGACATACACCTGGTGGGCTGATGTTTTATTTCCCAAAATACAAAATTTTAATAACTGGTGACACTTTGTTCGCAGAAAGTTTTGGTCGGTATGATTTTCCAGGTGGAAACGAAAATCAGATACATGAATCAATACATAATTTGTATGAAATGGATTTAGATGACGAAACCTATGTCGTTCATGGACACGGTATGGATACAACAATTGGTTGGTTAAAAAAACATAATGAATTTTTTAAATAGTAAAAACCAATACACGATTTATACCGGACAAATCTTTTTCGACACGTTCAAATTTCCAACCACATAGATTAAATATTTTTATGATTTGATTTGATTGACCAATTCCAATTTCCAAGTATATTTTTCCATTTGGTTTTAATAAATTTAATCCATTTTTTGCAATCTGTTCGTATGCAGCCAATCCATTGTTTTTTGCATAAAGTGCAAGTTTAGGGTCAAAACGCGCCGCATCATTAACGCGTTTGTCATCAATTTTTATATATGGTGGATTTGAAACGATTATATCAAATTTTTCTTTTGATTTAAAATTTGCAAAATCAGCATGTTTAATTTTGATTACATCTTGTAGATTTAGTTTTTTTATATTCTTACGTGCGACATTTAATGCACGTCTTGATTTATCAATAGCAATACCATGTAATCCATGCACGTTTTTACACAGGGCACATATTATGCAACCAGTGCCAGTTCCCATATCTAATATGTTGCGTGGTTTATCTTCAATGCAGTCTTTGATTACAGATTCAACCAAAGTTTCTGTATCTGGTCGCGGGTCAAGTGTGTGCCGATTCGTGTAAAAATCAATCCCATAAAACCATTTAGAATGTATAATTTTTGCCACAGGAACACCGCGATGTAACATGTGTGCGTAATACAAAGTCCGTAATTTAGAAATTTTTTTGTACCGTTCCGTGATGATTCGGGCAGCCCGAATATCGCCAAATTTTTTTAAAATTGTGAACGCTTGATTTATATTCATATTTTTATTATAATGGTCCTTATGAAAAAAGCAAAAGTTATTATAAAAAAGATGAATGCCGGTTTGGTAAAATCTTGTAAAAAGGTCTGCGATGTAAATATTATGTCGCGTGTTATTTTGTGGGTTGCTGCAATTATGATTGTTGTGGCCGTGGGTGTTTTATGTTTTTATAAACCTGTACGTCAGGCAGTGTTTCATCCTGAATCTCATACTGTTGTCGAAGTAAAATCTGGGGACACTTTGTCAAAGATACTGGGTGAACAGGGTTTTTCCATACGGGATATAGATACCATTTCTAAAAATCTAAAAAAAGATGCGGAATTTTCAACTCTGCGTGCTGGACGCGATAAATTTGATTTTATTCGTGAAAACGAAAACGCACCAATTTCAAAGATTGTAATTGAAAACGGTCCGTGGAATAAAATTGAAATTGATTGTGGAACACCTGATACTTGGCAATGCCAAAAAATAGAAATTGCACGTGATACGCGTGTATCATACAAGGAAGGCGAAATTGCCCAGGGAAGCAGTTTCTATCTGTCTGCGATGGATGCTGGTATTCCCGAAGGTATAATCTTGGATGTTTATGATTTATTAGCTTTTGAAATGGACTTTGAACGTGATATTCGCGCAGGACAAAAATTCTATGTTTTGTACGAAGAAAATTTTGCTTCAGATAAAAAGGTAGATAATGGACATGTTTTGGCTGTGTCTTTTGATGCGTTGCGTGGAAATGTTCAAATGTATCGTTATATAAAACCAGACGGACATTCTGGATACTATGATGGCAACGGTAATGGCGCAATTAAATCTTTGAAAAGAACACCAATCAATAATGCGAAAATTACATCTAAGTTTTCAGGCAGCCGTAAACACCCAGTGTTAGGTTATACCCGTGCGCACAAAGGTGTTGATTTCCGTGCGCCAACTGGAACACCAATTCCTGCGGCTGGGTCTGGTCGTGTTATTGCGCGCAGTTTCAATCGCGGACATGGTAATTTTGTAAAAATCAGACACAATGGAACATTTGAGACATTATATGCACATATGTCTAAATTTGCCAAGGGGGTAAATGTTGGGACCGTTGTGCGTCAGGGACAAATTATCGGTTATTCTGGATCAACAGGGTTATCAACAGGACCACACTTACATTATGAAGTTATTAAAAATGGTGTACATGTAAATCCTATGACGGTTAAATTGCCGGCCATAGATAATCTGGATGCAAATAACAAAAAATTATTTATGGAAAAGAAAGCGCAGTTGGATGCAACAATAGATTCTTTGCGTACGAATCCAAAACAAATAATTCGTTTAACGGATGAAGAATCAGAACCAGAAAAAAATAATAAAAAGTAAAAAAAAACCGTCCAAATGGACGGTTTTTTTTGCTAATCTCTTATTTCTTTGCAGAAACGAAAAGGGCAAAAATCCAGCCGATGATGGTCCATCCAAACATCCATGAACCCATGCGTGTTCGCATACAATCATATTTTGAACGATTGTTTGCAGCGGCCAGATATGCAGGCGCAAAGAATATGCACACAAATACACATATTGCGCCTGCGTATTTTAATATCGGTAAAATATCATTCCACGATATCATTATATTCCGTATTTTGCCTTGTTGCCCAATTCTTCTTCAATACGAATTAATTGGTTGTATTTTGCCATGCGGTCTGTGCGTGACATAGAACCTGTTTTGATTTGTCCTGCATTTGTCGCCACAGCCAAATCTGCGATTGTTGTATCTTCGGTTTCCCCACTGCGATGTGAAACGATTACACCATACTTTGCATCTTGTGCCATTTTAATAGCAGTCAATGTTTCAGTCAAAGAACCGATTTGGTTTACTTTGATAAGTATTGCATTTGCAGATTTATTTTCAATACCTTTCTTTAAGCGAATCGGATTTGTCACAAACAAATCATCGCCAACCAGTTGGCATTTATCACCGATTGTTGCAGTTAATTTTTTCCATGCATCCCAATCTTCTTCTGCCAGTGCATCTTCAATAGAAATAACAGGGTATTTAGAAATCAAATCTTCATAGAATGCAATCATTTCATCAGATGTTTTTGTTTGTCCTTCAAAATGATAAATACCATCTTTGTAAAATTCAGATGATGCGACATCTAAACCAATAGATACTTCTTCGCCTGGTTTATATCCTGCCGCTTTGATAGCATCGATTATTGTATCTAATGCTTCATGGCATGTGTTAAAGTTTGGTGCAAAACCACCTTCGTCACCAACATTTGTTGAATGTTTTGATTTTTTCAGAATAGATTTCAAATTGTGGAATATTTCTGAACCCATACGAATCGCTTCGAATTCATTTTTTGCACCGTTTGGAATAATCATGAATTCTTGTGCATCCAAACCATTATCTGCATGTTGTCCACCGTTTATAATGTTCATCATTGGACGTGGTAAAACATCTGGGTTAGAATTCCCAAAAATATTTGCGATATGTTTGTATAATGGAATTTGTTTCGCATTTGCTGCCGCACGAGCAACAGCTAAAGATACAGATAAAATCGCATTTGCACCTAATTTATCTTTGTTAGGTGTGCCGTCCAAATTCAGCATTTTTGTATCAATTTCATTTTGTTTTTCTGCATCCATACCAATCAGAGCAGGGGCGATAATGTCATTTACATTTTTTATTGCTTTGAAAACACTTTTTCCCATATAACTTTTTTCGCCATCACGTAATTCCAGTGCTTCAAAAGAACCTGTGGATGCGCCAGATGGAACGGATGCGCGACCAAAAGCGCCGTTTGACAAAGTCACATCACATTCAACAGTTGGGTTGCCACGAGAATCCATAATTTGACGAGCATGGATTTTTTCTATTGTAAACATATATGTTCTCCTTTTCGTTACAATGTTGGTTTTATAAGAAAGATTTTTACATGGTAAAGTTTTCGCCCAAGTAGACTTTTTTCACCATTTCATCTTGGACAATTTCACGTGATGTTCCGTGTTTTAAAATGCGGCCATCATGTAAAACATAGCTGCGGTCAGTAATGCCAAGTGTTTCACGTACATTATGGTCTGTTATAATTACCCCAAGACCGCGATTTTTTAATTGTGATACCATTTCACGAATTTCGTTTACTGCGATTGGATCAATTCCTGCAAAAGGTTCGTCCAATAATATGAATTTCGGGTCATTAGCCAATGCACGTGCAATTTCAACACGACGTCTTTCGCCACCAGACAAAGCTGTTGCGGGACTTTTTCTTAAAAAATCGATAGAAAATTCTTTAAGCAATGAATCCAATTTTTCTTGACGTTTTTTACGGTTTGGTTCAACTATTTCAAGAACAGCCATGATATTATCTTCGACGGATAAGCCACGAAACACACTGTTTTCTTGGGGCAGATAACCGATGTGTAAACGTGAACGTTGATAGAAAGGCAAATTCGTTATATCTTGGGAATTTAGAAATATTTGACCACTGGATGCAGCTAATTGTCCAGTTATGCAATAAAAAGCCGTTGTTTTTCCAGCACCGTTAGGACCCAACAAGCCAACGGATTCGCCCTGGTTTGCAATGAAAGATATATCGCGTAATACAACGCGTTTGCCATAGTTTTTTGATAAATGTTCAACACGTAATACCGATTTTTTTATCATAGTCTTATCACCATTTCATCTGTTAAAATTTTATCACCGTTGCTGGAATTTATGCGAACGTTTTTATAAAGATTAAGAACCTTTTCTTTATGATTAAAACGTCCAGTGGTCGCAGAAATCCGGTCTGTGATTTTTCCCTTGTTGGTTGTGCGTGTAATAACCCCCGAAGGCCCTTCAAGGAATATTATATCATTTTTTCCATATTCTTGATAGCCTGTTTTTGCACGTATCTTGAACGGGTTTCCATCCTTGTCGGTACCAACAAATTCAGCATTTGTCATTTTAAATTGGTTTGTCGCGATATCATGCATATTAATTGCAGTTATCGGTGTCCATAAAATCTGTTTAGTAAATAAAGATGCAGCAACCAAAACCGCAACCATTACCAATCCCCAACCGGTAAAGAAAAACTGCCAAAGACGGGTAAGCCGCTTATGTTTAGAAACGATTATAAAGTTGCGATGATTTTGTTGCATACAACCAGTTTAATATTTTATAAATAAAAATGCAATTTTTATATTTATATAATGTTTTTTTTGTGATATAATGCATCCAGAGAGAATGAAAAAAGCATTGTTTATCTTTGGAGGGTTTTGCTGTTTGCTGTCTTCAGTGACGGCTATGGCTGCTGTTAATGTTAAAAGTTCCGGTATAAAAAAGGCCGCGCCTGTGGCAACAAAACAAACAGATAAAATGACTTCTGCAACCAGTATGTTGCCTGCGGTTATTGGTTTAGTTGGCAGTATCAGGGCTTTGAATACCCAGCAACAACAATTATCTGCTGAATGTGCACCAACATCTGATGAAATCAGTGTTGTAAATAATCTGGTTAAAGAATGGGCAAGAATTGGTGATAGTACTTCACAAAGTGCTGTTTACGGTTTAGGATCTTTTGAATGTACTAATTCGTATTCATCAAATGTTCAAGATTTTGATGACGGTGAAGCTTGTTATGAAACTTTTTCAGATGCGGCAGATAAAGGTATGGTATGGGAAGGTTTTCCAAAGGCAAGTTCTGCAAAAAAATGCGAAGATGGGAACAGTAAAAAATGTCAAAACGTTTCGAATATTTATGATGTTTTTGCCAAAATCCCATTCAGTGATGAAGATTACACTATTGCAGAAGCTAACAAAATTACCGCATTCAAACAAAAGGCTGAAAAATGTTCGCCGGCCAGAATAAAAGCTGCTAAGCGTGAATTATATGGCAATTTCTTGGTTCAAACATTGAACAGTGTTGGTCAAACAACTGGTGCTGCTGGTACTGCATCTGTGCTGCAAGCTGTGCAATCTATGGGTGGTTCTGGTGATTTGAAATCTATATTGCCCTCACTTGGTCAGATGGCTTTGCAGGGACTGGATAAATAATTTACAAAATATTTTAAATAAAAATGTTTTTTTTGTGCTTTTTCGCTTTACTAAGATATGTAAAATTTGTTATAATTGATATAACTTAATAATTAAGGAAAGGAATCTAACATGATAAATAAACGTTATGTGTCTTTGTTATCTTTGATGGCTGTCGTCGCATTGGTGGGGTGTGCCGGTACAGAACCAGAAGAAATTGTATATGATACACCGACTGTTGATTATATTGAACGTTTGAATGTTGAAGATGCTCCACATCAAGATTCCTTTTTAAATCAGTTGGCGATGAATTATCGTTCGTATGCTATTTACAATGCACGCACAAGTGGTTATCCTGATATTGCAGAATTGTTTGCACAGAAAGCAGTAAGTGCGTTTTCTGGTGAAACACCATTTCCTGAAAATCTGGATTCTTGGCGGATAGATGATGATACGGCCAGATTTGAAATTAACAATGCTTATAATGATTTGGTTGGTGAATTAAAGGGTGATGCTATATATGCACAACCGCAACTTGTTGCAGAAGCCCAGGCAAAATTTGATTGTTGGATATCTGCTGCGGCCAGTGGTCAATATGGAACGGCCCAAGAATGTAAAAACCGTTTTGAAACAACTTTGCAGACATTGAAAGATTGCACTGATGGCAAAGTTGTTGCGCCAACATACGTAAAATCTGAAAATGTTGCAAAAAAACAACAAAAACAGCAAGATGTCGAAGAAAAATATTATCCGGAAACACGCCGTTTGAATGCTATGTCTGGAACTTCCCGTTCTCGCGAAGGTGTGGTTATCGTGAACAATGTGAATATTCCATCTAATTTGATTCAACCTGTTTCTGTCCCACAACAAACAATGGCTGTACAGCAACCACAACCAATGGTATTTAATCAAAATATTTACGGTGGTACAGAAAATGTGTCTGGTGAAGGATTGGACGATGATTATGTATCACGTGATGAATTTATTGATATGATGAACGCAATGCGGGCTGAATTGGCTGCGATTAATGCACGTTTGGATGAATTGGGCAAGGGTGGTTCCGCGGAAAAGACAGTTATCAAGGTTCAACAAATCCCATTGGAACCAAAACAGCATGTTATGGAAGAAGTATTCGAAATCAGATTTGATTTTGATAAGTCTGCAATTAAACCAGAATACGAAGAATTAATCAGAAAGTTGGCTGCAACGACCCAGGCTAACAAAAATGTCAAGGTTTCTGTTGTTGGTCATACTGATACAGCGGGATCCAGTTCTTATAATTATGCATTGGGTGGACGTCGTGCCGAAGCAGTGCAGAAAATGTTGATTGAATATGGTATCCCATCATCACAGATTATCGCGGTTTCTGCGGGTGAAGAAGATTTAAAGGTGCCAACACCTAATAATACACCAAATGCAGAAAATCGTCGTGTTCGTGTCGTTAAAGAGGTTCACTATACCGAAGAACAAAAGGCGGCGCCTATTGTTGTAGAAGAATACAGCGAAGAAGAGTGTGACGAATGTAGCGATGATGGTGAAATGTAAAAATATTGACAAATATACTTGACAAAAAATATTTTTTGGTATATTATGGTCATAAATTGATAGAGAGATAAAGTGTAAAAGGTAAGAAAAAATGACAAAGTCGGAATCTTTTAATGAAGCGATGAAAAGTATGAAAATCAAAGGCGCAACAACAAGAGCGAATGCTATTAATTTTGCTCTTGAATTTAAAAAACGTGGGATTAATGTCGACGAACAGACAAAATTGTAATTTACGCGTTTTTGATAAAACTTTGGTGGCTCGCACGGGCCACTTTTTGTTAAAAACTTGACTTTTTGTCATTTTTTGGATATAATTGGGATGATAAAGCACTGGAATTCTCTGGTTGCTGTTTCCACAAACAAAGGTTTTTTTTATGCATGTAAATGAATTAAAGACAAAGTCGCCTCAACAGTTGTTGAAGATGGCTGAAGATATGGGGATTGAAAATCCTTCTCAATTGAATGTTCAACAATTGCGTTTCGCAGTTATGCGTGTTTATGCTGCTGATGAATCTATCACGTTGATTGGTGATGGGGTTTTGGAACGTATGCCTGATGGTTTTGGTTTTTTGCGCGCGCCGGAAAGTAATTATTTGGCCGGGCCGGATGATTTATATGTATCACCTAATTTGATTAAAAAATACGGATTAAAAACAGGTGATTATGTTGAAGGACAAATTCAGGCACCACAAAATGAATCCGAACGCTATTTCGCATTGGAAACAATTGAACGTGTCAATGGTGAAGATCCCGAAAAATTGCGTCATCGTATTTCTTTTGATGATATGACACCACTTTATCCTGATGAACAATTGAAAATGGAAGTGGCTGACGACAAAGACAAAGGGCGTAATTTGTCTGCGCGCGTAATTGATTTGATTTCTCCAACTGGCAAAGGGCAACGTTCATTGATTGTTGCGCCACCAAGAACAGGTAAGACAGTGATGTTGCAAAATATTGCTCATTCAATTGCTACGAACTATCCGGATGTAAAATTGATCGTTTTGTTGATTGATGAACGTCCAGAAGAAGTGACGGATATGCAGCGCAGCGTCAAAGGCGAAGTTATTTCGTCTACGTTTGATGAACCTGCAACACGTCATATTCAGGTTGCAGAAATGGTGATTGAAAAGGCTAAACGTTTGGTTGAATCTGGGCAAGATGTTGTTATTTTGTTGGATTCTATTACCAGACTTGGTCGTGCATATAATACTGTCGTTCCATCCAGTGGCAAGGTTTTAACCGGCGGTGTTGATGCGTATGCTTTGCAACGTCCAAAACGTTTCTTTGGTGCAGCGCGTAATATCGAAGGTGGTGGTTCGTTGACAATTATTGCTACTGCGTTGATTGATACTGGTTCCAAAATGGACGAAGTTGTTTTCGAAGAATTCAAAGGCACAGGTAACAGTGAAATTATTTTGGACAGAAAATTATCCGACAAACGTGTGTATCCTGCTATTGATATTACAAAATCTGGAACACGCAAAGAAGATTTGTTGGTATCAAAAGATGTATTGTCTAAAATGTATGTTTTGCGTCGTATAATTAATCCGATGGGAACACTGGAAGCAATGGAATTCTTGTTGGATAAATTAAGATTGACGAAAACAAATGATGATTTCTTTAATTCAATGAATCAATAGAATCAATCCCGCCATTTTTGGCGGGTTTTTAACAAAAGGCTTTTTATGATACGGATATATTTTATCGTTGGGGTAAGCGCCATGATTTTTGGCGCTTATTTTTATGGGGTAAATATAACAAACGCAAAATGTGATAAAAAATATTTACAAAATAATTTACAAAATATTGAACAAATGCAACAGAAACAAAGGGTAATACATGACAAAGTTTATAAAACTGGGGTGGGCGATATTCGTCGCATCTTGCGCGATAAATACACAATCGCAGACCAAGGCGATTTGTGATTGCGACATAATATACGGTCGTGCATCAGATTGGAACAATATCAGTGATGATTTGGCGCGTAATATATATGAACATAATCTGAAATGCGAATAATTTTTTTATCTTGATTTTGACGAAATGTCTTGTTTGTGTAATGCAAAAATGATATAATTTCCAAGACAAAACAAGGAAAGAAGATTATGGCATTAAGAAAGATAAAAGAATTAATTCGAGAAATGGTTTTTGAAAACCAAACAGACGAACATGAATATGCTGCTGTTATGGCAAATTTGGTATTAGATTCTGACAAATGGGCTGAATACGACAGATTATTAGAACAAGTAAAAAACATAACGAAAGAAAAAGATGCCACAATACAAAAAATAAATGTGTTTTTGGAAAAAAAGAAACAAGAACTTGATAAAACCAAGGTACAGAAACAAACTTTGTCTCCGGATGAATTCAAAAACTTGATGGCAAAATTAAATAAACACAAGAAAATTCTAGATGATTTGAATGATAAACATAAACGCGAAAAGTTGGACAAAGGTTTCGCCAGTCTGGATTCACGTATAAAAAAATATGCGTGTTTACGTTATTTGTCTGAATTGTGTATTGATAATTCTGATTTTAAAACAGTTGTTGGCAAAGATGGCTTTATATATGCAGATGATCATGAATTTAAAAGTTCTGAGATAGCAGGTCGTTTTCGAGAAATACGTGATTACACAGATTATATTTTTGGGAACAGGGAATCGAAAATAGAAAACGAAAAATCAATAGTTGATATCATCAGGGCAGATGCAAAAAATCTAGGGATAGAATTCAAAGAAATATCCGCAGAAAATATAACACAAGTTTATAACGCATTATTAAACCGCATTGCAAAAGAAAACAAAGCCAAGGTCAAAGAACAAGAAAATATCACAAACAGTAGAATAGGGTTACAAAAGATACGAGATTTTGGGAATGGGTTAAAGATGTATCGTCTGATGCCAGATACAGAATATTACGAAAAGAATGGCGAACATAGAAATCTGGTTTATGAAAGTAATCAAATGGGTATTTGTATTGGTCGAAAAGAACAAGATTATTCTCAAAAAATTTTAAAAGGTGATGAAAACCAATATTATACATTACGTAGCGAAGAAAAAAATGGACAGTTAGTTCCACACTGCACCATAGAAGTTAATGGTGATGTTGTGCATCAGGTCAAAGGCAAGGGAAACGGACCTGTAAGTATTGAATATATTCAAAATGTTCGTGAGTTTTTGCGCAAAGATTTGGATGCGGAGTTTCCAGGGGATAAAGAAAAACACGAACGTCAAGTCTATGATACGCAGAATATAGGGTTTGTTAAAGATATACATGATGAAACGGTAGATTTGTTCAATCTGAAACCAGGGACAATGTTTCAAACATTGCCGTGGGATTCATTAAAAGCGATAAAGAAAGATGCGGACAAAATCAAAAGAATTGCTGAAATTAGAATAGATTTGGAACGTATGACAGAAGATGGTTCAATATTAAAACAATTTTTCGAAGACGATAAAAAGATTATAGCCAAGGCGCATGTTGAAAAAGTCACAATAAAAAACGCAACCATGAAGTGTAAAGATTTGGATTTTGGCACTGTGGCGAAAGAGGTTGTATTAATAGGATGCGATTTTTCGGCAAATAATAATTTGAAAGCGGGTCCAGTTGGATATTTAAGAATTGATTATCCAGAATCGTTACCATCAGATGTCGATTTCAGTCAAATAGAAAAATTAAATATTGCCGAGGCTGATTTTTCAAAAACAAAATCTGTCAAATTTAATCCGAATGCTCAGGAAATTTCTTTGGATTATGTCACGGGCTTAAAGGTGGAAGATTTATCAGGTCTTTCAAATGTTAAAAAATTAATGTTGGGTGTTGGTACTTCTTTGAGCGAGAATTTGGATTTTAGTGGTGTTGAAGATTTGATTTTAGCTGGTGCTGATTTATCAAAGGTTAAATCTATAAAAATTAACCCGAATGCTAAAAAAATAGATTTTGCAAATAGCAAGAATTTATCAGCGTGGAATAAAATTGATTTTTCACATGTAAAAGAGTTAAATTTGTCAAAAACTGATTGGTTACAGGGTGATTTAGATTTCAGTGGTGTTGAATATTTGGATTTATCTAATGCAGATTTATCAAATG
>Ga0265301_10001262_pt1 | contig 33918 bp, 63 predicted proteins | sample AusTroGonzalo_MG_2_FD_193488 | JGI IMG/M metagenome (GOLD analysis project Ga0265301, IMG submission 193488) | Bovine rumen microbial communities from tropical cattle in Woodstock, Queensland, Australia - Gonzalo_04 | ecosystem: Host-associated > Mammals > Digestive system > Stomach > Rumen ... | reverse complement strand
CAGAAACCACGATGGCAAATATGCTGAATAACTATGGCAATGCACGTAATAATATTCAGACAACGGCTAATCGTTCCCTTGCAGACCTTGAACAGAACTACAATAGTAATCTGTCGCAGGCTATGCAGGCATACAATTCCGCAGTTGCTAATGCTAATCTTCAGAAAGCACAGCAGGCAATCTCCCTTGAGAACGCTCTGGCTAACAATCAGATTTCCGCTCTTGGAGATTATCAGAGCCTTATGCAGAGAGAAAATCAGAACTATCTCGATCTGCTCAAAACGGCTATTGCAAACGGTGCTAACTTTGCATACACGCCTACGGAAGCTAATAACGCTGTTAATGCCGTTGCAGTTCAGCAGGCTAGTATGCCTACGGCTAATACTAATTACGAAGCAGTTCAGGCTCTTATGAACGCATACAACAATGGCGGTGGTGGAGCAGTAGCGCTTACTAATCCGTACACAAGTCAGAACTCGTTGGCACAGATTTTAGCGCAGCTTCAGAAGGGAGCATAATATGCAGAACCGGGAAGTAGGAAAAACATATCCAAAGAGTCCAATGGGCGGTTCTCCCAAAGCAACGGTTAAAGACGCAGTATACAAAAAGAAACTAGAGTATGTTTCTACTGAAAAAGAAAAGAACCAAAGAGACGCAATAAACAAACTTGTCACAGCATATAATAACAAGGCATACGCAAATCCTAAAGCACCATTGCTTCAGCAGTACGAATCAACTACTGATGTAGCACCATATTCGCACATGGAAGGCGTAAACCTTATGGAACGTGGCGCAGAGAACTTGGGTGGCAGGCTTGCATTTGCGAATAAGTGGACGAATCCTTACGGTACTTCCTATAACATTGGACTTGATCTTGGCAATCTATATAGGGGTATGGGAGAAGTTGGCGTTACTACTCCTGTCGGTCGCTTTTCTCGTGGATTTGAAGACAATACGGACTACCTTTCATACGAAAACAAACCCGGATTAAACGACATCGGCTTTGACGCATTTTACGATAGTGGCTATATGGACTATCCGCTTGACGTATCTGCTCATTACGGCAGAGATGATGACGGAGCAAACAGTCTTTACGCATTTGCCAAAGCACCCGTAAATCAGAATTATTATAACCAAGTAGACACTCCGTTAGGATTACTTGCGTATGGATCAAATGCTCAAGACAACATAAACAAAGGAAATGTCTACGCAAGTTTCACACCAAACGATTACATTCAAGCATTAGCAAATCTTCTTTATAGATAAGGGGAAAACATGGCTCGTAAAAATCTCGATGAAATGGATTTTACAAATAAAATATTGCAACGTACTGTTCAGAATAAAGTTCCTGAACTGAAACGGACATCATCAGCACCGAACAGAGGATATTCTGACGATGCTATGAAACTTTTGGCTAGTGGCAGATACGGACAACAGCACATGGCTGAAAGGAAGATGCACGAGTATCAGAACAGAGTAGCGGAAGAACAGCGCAAGTATCAGTATGATTACGATGCGTATGACAAGAACACCCTTGACAGAGGGAAAACTACGTTTCAATGGACTCCGAGTGACCAGGCGTATTTGCAGAGAATCTATGACAGATATGGTGATAGCGAACTGACAAAGCGTACTCTGCGTGAAAGCAACCGTACAAAGGACTGGGAAAAGAAATACGGAAAATCCTATGACGAGATTTACAGAGACTTCCTTGCAGATCAGGGCAACGTGAAGATGGAGATGGGCGAAGAACATCCTTTCCTTACGGAAATCGGTACTGTTCTGAACTCTGTTCCTACGGCTTTATCCGCACTTCCTAGCCTTGCAGCGAATCTTATTGACCCAAATAGCAAACTCGGTAAAAATTTTGAGGAAATTCGTCAGAAGAAAGCCGAAGAAAACAAATATTGGAGAGCAGGCGTTAAAGAGCATACCGGGGAAAAAGGCGATAGAGTTATTGATACGGCTAATTCCATTGCGGATCGCATGGCTAATACTATTGCCGGTAAAACTGTTGGTACGGCTCTTGGTGGCGCAGGACTTGGAAACGTCCTTGGTGGTACGATGGCAGGCTTGTCTGATGCAAATATGCAGTTAGACGACCTTGCATTACGTGGTGTTGATGGCAGACAGAAATACGCATCTGCATTGGCTCATGGTGCTGTTGAAGGCATCGGAACGGGCATTACGGGCGGTATTCTTGATAAACTTCCTGCTTTAAGTGGCGTTAAAGGCTCTTTGATGAACATTGGTAAGGGCGCAGGAAACGCAGCCTTTGAAAATGCCGTATCAGAGTGGGTTGAAGGCAAGGCAGATACCAAGATAAATCAAGAAAATAGCCAAAGGGCATACGATAAATTGATGTATTTGGCTCAAGGTGCGACCGAAGAGCAGGCTGAAGCATTGGCTGACGAAGCACAAAAGAGCAGGATTAAGCAAGCAGCTTTGACCGGAGCAATCTTTGGTGGCGGTATGACTCTTGCTACCAACGGTCTTAAAAAGATGTTTGGTGGCAATAATAATGTCGTACCAGAACTTGAACCCGAAGAAGAATTACCTGATTCGTTTGTAGTTTATCAGGGCGATCAGCCGAAGGCTACCGTTGAAGCACCGAAAGCAACTGTTGAGCCGGAAATAGAAACGAAAGTTCCAGAAGTTGTACAGCCTGAAGCAAAGGCTGTTGAGACACCGAAGGCAGAAACCCCAAAAGAATACACTGTTCAGGAGCTCAATGGCAAGAATGGCAAGAAAATCTACACAGTTAGAGAAGTTGTTGACGATAGCACAACGAGACCGGCAGAAGCAGGAAAGGTTTACAATACAAGGGCAGAAGCGGAGCAAGCATTGGCTCGTATTGCCGAAAACGAAGTTCCTGAAACCCCTAAACCGACAGTTGAAAAGCCAAAAGCAAATGCACCGAAGGCACCGGCTGAGCCTGTTATAAAGCGTTTAGAAGGCGCAGAACTGGATGATGCGAAGGCACGTTTGTCTGAATACGATGCACAGTTACTTGAGATCGAAGAAAAGATAAAGGCACAGCAAAAGATTCTCAATGAAACGCCTGACCTTAAAAAGAATAAAGCGAAGCGTGGTGCTGCTTTCAAGGAATTGAAAAAACTTCAAGAGCAAGCGAAGTCTGTTCAAAAGCAGAAACGAATCACATCTAATAATGTTAATGGCAAACTGAATGCTGTTAAAGACCTTCTTGACGATGATGATAGATACGCACTTTTTGACAACAGAGACGGTCTTGTTGCAGACATAAACTACGCACAGAAATTTGCAGGCGATTCCAAAGAAGCAAAGGCTCTTGCAAAAGAAGCCAAGGATGCATTAGACAAGTATGTTGAAAGCGGAGATCAGGATGACTTCTACGATTTCGTTATGAAAGTAGAGGAACTTGACAGGCTTGCAAGAGAAGTAAATGCAGAATATAAGACAAAAAAAGGCAGAACCTACACGCACGATGATTATTTCGGGCAGTCGAAAATAGAAGCAACTGGTGAGGTACGGCAGAACGGATTGTCTGATAATGTGGCTATGCGCATGAATGCTTTAAGGAATGCAGCAGAAGTTGCCCAGGGCAGATACACAATGCCGGAAGCAGAGGAAAGTGCGCCCATTACAGTCTATCGTGGATATAATAAATCAGATAATCCGTTTGAATCTAATCTCACAAGAACGCAGTCTATTTATGACGTATTGGGGAAAGACAAACCATACGCAGAAGAAAATCTCCCGTTATCATATTTTACTGAAAGCGAAGATGTTGCAAATAGATACGCTAATCAAAACGCTGATTATTTGAAAATTATGGAAGAAGATGCAAGAAGGGAATATAGAGACCTTCAAGCGCAAGGTAAAAAACCTAATGTTTCCATTGATGAATATGCTAGTCGGCGAGCGTTGGAAAAATATAAAACGCTTACTGGAAATGATTATCAAAGCAACGGACGAGTAGAAAGCCGACAAATAAATCCTAAAAAGGCGCTTGATTTATCTGATCTTGGAGAGGTTTCTACTGTTGACGATATATACAAGTATCTTTCCGAAAAGACTGGAATTAGTGAGTTAGACCTTGATAAAGCACTACTACTCTCCGATTTGGAATCAGAAGGTTTGGATGATATTAACGTATTTAGACTTCTTCGCAACGAAGGAAACGGCAGAGTAGGTAGCAGATTTGTGGAATTTTTGAGAAACAACGGCTATGATTCTGTCCGTTATGCAGAGGACGGAACTAATCATTGGGCAATACTTAATCCTGAAGATTCAACTGCCAAGGCGATTTCTACTGAAATGCCTGAACCTGAAGTTCCGACACAGCCGATACCTGAAGTAAGGAATCCGAACCAAGGAACATATACAATTCCTGAAAATAATCGTGTTCCTGAAATGACACCGCCTGAACCGCCTGAAAAAACAAGGTTAAGCAGGCGTTACGAGTCCTTAAAGAACAGCGACCTGATGAAACGATCCGAAGCGAACGCAAAGATGAACGAGGAAGCACGGAAAGCAGGCGTATATGATAGGGATGTTGAAAGCCGTATTAAAGCGCAGGAAGAAGCGATAAATGAGTACATCAATGACACGGAAGCTGTAAGAGAAAACAACCTTAAGAAGTCATGGAATAGCGGTAAAGACATTGATACTTCCATGTTGATGATGCACGATGCTCTGGAAGACGGAAATCAGGCAGAGTTTAACCTTGTTGCCTTAAAGCAGGCAGAAGAGTTAGGTGGCGCAGGACGTGTATTGAGAGCCACAAGAGACTACTCTGGCACGAAGGAAGGTACGCTTGCGAAGGGCGTTGAGTTCCTGAACGACAAGGCAGAAGGCGTACTGAAGAATAAAAAAGCAAATGCGCAGTTTGATGCTATTGCAAGCAGAATCTTTAACGATGGTGATTATTCTGGTCTTCAGGCACTCGGAATGGACGAACGTGCAGTTAATAACATTCGTGAAGCGATTGAAGCCGGTGCAAGCAAAGACACCATAAAGAAGATGTTGGCTATGTATCAGGCTGTTGGTTCTACGGGAATCTCGAATGATGCGATCCAGAAAATCAATGCTATTTACAACGAGATCGAAGCGAGAAATCTTAATCCGACAAGCAAAGCAAGAGCCGAACTTGAACTTGATGCGTATAAGGTATTAGCACAGGATATCGGTGGTAAGAGAACTGTTAAAGAGATGTGGGATGCATGGCGTTACTTGGCAATGCTCGGAAACCCGAAGACCCATATCAGAAACCTTCTTGGTAACACTACTCATTACATGGTGACGGAAATCAAGGATAACCTTGCAGCGACCCTTGAAGACTCTATGGATAGAGCAAACCGTGCGATGGGCGGTCAGGGTATTGAGAGGACAAAGGCACGTCTCACAACCGAGGATAGCGGTCTTGTTGCTAAATCTGCGCAGGATGCGGATGACGTAGCCTATGCAATGCTGAATGATTCCGGCAGTAAGTACAACGTAAAGGACGAGATCAGCAGGGCAAGAGATTCATTTAACAACAAAGCAATGTCGAAGATAGACGAACTTAACAGCACTTTGCTTGACCGTGAAGACTATTCGGCATTGAAACGCAAATACTCAAAATCCTTGGCAAGATACCTGAAAGCAAACGGAGCGGATGAAAGCATTTTTGAAGCAACGGATGATGCAAGCAAGGCATTACTTGACAAGGCTAGAGCATATGCAATAGACGAAGCGAAGCAGGCTACATTCCATGAGTACAGCAAATTGGCTGAAACGCTTAATATGTTCTCGAACAGGATGCAGAACGGAAATATCGGAGAAAAGGCTGCAGGAATGGCTATTGAAGGTCTTGTGCCGTTCAAGAAGACTCCTATTAACATCCTGAAACAAGCGATTAAGTATTCCCCGGTCAGCCTTGCAAAAGGTATTGGCAAGGTCATGGATAATATTAAGACCGGCAACAGCACAGCAGCCGATGCGATTGAAGACTTTGCATCTGGATTAACTGGAACTGGAATTATGGCACTCGGATATTTCCTTGCACAGCAGGGTTATTTGACGGGTGGACAGAATGCAGACTGGGATGTAGACAATGCAGAGTCAGAACAGGGTAGTCAGAACTACGCAATTAAGATAGGCGATAAGTCCTATACATTAGACTGGCTTGCGCCCATGTCTCTTCCGTTGTTTGTCGGCGCTGAATTAAACAAAATGTTTAACGATGATGGCGAAGACGACCAGGACACCGTTGATAAAGTTATGTCGGCATTGTCAACCATAGCGGAGCCGGTAACTGAAATGTCCATGTTGCAAGGCATACAGAATGCTCTTAACGAATTGTCTTACAGCAGAGAGAACGTACTTGGAACGCTTGGAGCGAACACAATAATGGGTTATACTTCGCAGGCTGTGCCTACGTTAGCAGGACAGATAGCACGAGCTGCTGACCCATACAGAAGAAGTACCTACTCGGATCAGCCGTCAGGATTCAAACGGCAGTTTGACAAGACCACACAGAAGATGAAGAATAAACTTCCGTTCTTGTCAATGTTACAACAGCCGTATATTGATTACAAAGGCAATATGCAGGAAACGCAGGGGTTGGCAAGTTCGTTACTTGGAAACAATTTCGGTACGAGACTTATCGACCAGATGGTTTCTCCCGGCTACTACAAAGAGGGCAATGTCACGGCAGTTGATAAAGAACTTAACAGGCTCTACGAATCAACCGGCATTGACGTTTATCCGAACGTGGCAAGTGGTAAGGTTGATGATGTGCGGTTAAGCAAAGAAGACTTCACGAAGTATCAGCAGATTTACGGCAAGAATACTGACGATTTCTTCAATGCGTTTATGGCTACACCGGAATACCAGTCACTTGATGACCAGACCAAGGCAGAAGCACTTGACAAAATCAGGTATTTTGCACGTAAGATTGCTGACTATGAGGTTGGCGGTAAGGCTCTTGAGAGCAAGACAGATCAACAGTTGTATAAAGCATACAAACAGAATGGCGCTAGTGCGATTGCTGAATATTACAAGAACAAAGCGCAGGCAGATAGCCTTGGATTAAGCGTTGACACTTATCTGAAACAGCAAGACGAATATGCAGGCGGTGCAGCGCAGTATGCAGCAGACAGAGATTATGCAAAACAGTATGACCTTAATGTAAGTCAATATCAAAAGGTTCTCGACCAAGCCGGCGCACAAAGCCAAAAAGTCCTGAACGATCTCCCGGCTTTAATCGGAATGGATATGCCGAAGAGTTCATACTATACTTACGCAAACGCAGTAAATGTAATTCCTTCATTGACACCTGAAGAGTTTGCACAGACGTATAACGCCATTGATACAAACAAAGAAAATGCAATGACACAGACGGAAATGCTTGACTTCCTTAACAGCAATAATCTGACTGAAGAGCAGGCAAATACAATCTGGTATGCGTATGGCGGTTGGACTAATAAAAAGGGTATGCCAAAGAAGATTAAATTAGAAAACGGAGTATTTAAGTCGTATTATTAAGGGGGTTGTGATGGACGATTTTGTAACAAAAGCAGTTCATGATGAATTTGCGAAGAGAATAGACGAAGAGAACGACCGTCAGAACCATAGGCTGTCAGTCCTTGAGAACGGTCAAGCACAGATAGCGGAGTTAGTTTCATCCGTGAAAGTGCTTGCCGTGAACATGGACACAATGTCAAAGGAACTTTCAAAGCAGGGAGACCGGCTTGCCGAGATCGAGGGCAAGCCTGCAAAGAGATGGGAAACGGTCATAGCCTGCATAATTACTGGTATTTTAGGGTTCGTTCTCAATATGCTTTTAAGCGGAGTCATCAAGTAGTTTCACGATTGTTTCATGGGTGGAACGAGTACCAGAGATAGAACTTCCTTCTACAAATCACAGATGATATATTCTCTGTGGGGAGTAGAAAAGGGGGAAGTCATGATAATATCAGACTTTACGAACATCGAACTTGACTGCTTGCGGAAGAATTGTAATTTTGTAGGTAACGAACGGGGAGTGTTTGAACTGCGGAGTCAGGGATTAAGCCTTGAAGAAATAGCAGAAGTCCTGAATCTATCTGTCGATGGTACAAAGAAGGTCAGCAGAAAAGTAAATAGAAAGATCGCAAGAGTACACTTCTAACGCACAAAAAGGACGCTTATTGTACATGGTAAGCGTCTTTTTTTGTTGCCATAATTTAGGTATGGACACAGAAAAACTATGGAACAAATTACTGGAAAACGATGATATCAAAAAGATACCACTAAAAGACGTTATTAAGGTGGTTATCGCTGTGTTTGAAGTCATCAATTCCGGCGATTGTTACTATGAAAATGAATGAAAGGAGTTTCTATGTACCCTATCTATCAGTACCAATCTTTTTTGTCACAGCCGACACAGAGCATCCAGTACGTGAACGGCAAGCAAAGCGCAGACTCATACCCTATGAATCCCAATTCAAGCGTGATTTTGATGGACTCCAATATGTCTCGTTTCTACGTTAAGCAGACGGATGCAAGCGGTATGTCTACGGTTAAGTCATACGATTTCACGGAAGTAGAGGAAGAAAAACCCACGGAATATGTAACTAAATCAGAGTTTGAGAAGTTCAAAGAAGGACTGAAAGGAGATAAACATGAATCCGTTGATGAATCTACTGGGGAATAATACACAGATTCCAAAGGTTAGTCCAGAACAGATAAACATGGTTAAAGACATGGTTTCCAAAAAGGGAATCAGCGCAGAGACGTGGGTAAGGCAGCTATGCGCCCAACGAGGAATCAATGTGAACGAGTTTATGGAGCAGTTCAAAGATGTTACCCTTCCGTGATGCGCACACGGTTTGGAATAAAAAAATAAATGAAAGGAGTAGGACAATGGGAGAAACTACATTTGGAGAAGGCTCATGGATTTTTGGTCTGATCGTACTGTTAGGACTGTTTGGCGGTTTTGGCGGTGGCTTTGGCGGTAACAACGCTGCTATGGCAGGATTTGCTACAACGGCTGAAGTGCAGAACAGCATTAACTCTGCATTTGCACAGCAGAACGCACAGAACATCTTACTGTCTTCGGCAAACAACAACTATGAAACGGCTAGGCTGATTTCTGACCAGAACATGGCAATGATGAATCAGTCCAATAGTAACCTTATCAATGCCATTCAGGGTTATAATTCCCTCGGTGCAACGGTTCAGAACGGATTTTCTTCTGTGAATCAGTCGATTGCAAACCTTGGCTACAAGATGGATGAGTGTTGCTGTTCTATTAAGACAATGTTACTTGAGAACCGCTTGCAGGATACGCAGTTGGCTCTGCAGGACGCACAGAACAAGGCAGTTAATGCTGAACAGAGTGCTTATCTGCTCAACGTCATGGGCAAGTGGGTTGCTAATGCTCCGGCAGCAGCAGGCGCATAGTGAGGTGGCAACATGAAAGTAATTAAGGTTTTAACAGGCAAAATCAGGGAAGAAATCTGCGATGCTAAATCATACGCAGAACTCGCACTTGAGTACAAAGAGACTTATCCTGACCTTGCAAGGACGTTCTACAATTTGTCCATGCAGGAGATGGATCATAAGACTATGCTACACAATGAAGCGACAGAAATTATCAAACGCTATCGTGAGAAGAATGGCGAACCGCCTGCTGACATGATGGCAGTATACGAGTATCTTCATAAGGAGCATATCGAGAAGGCTCTGGAAGTCAAAACGCTACAAGCGATGTATAAGGAGTCTTAATATGGAAGGGGGCGTACCAAGTGTACGTCCTCTTTTGTAAAAGTGCTTGCAAAATGATTTCAATTAAGGTATTATCGAAACGGTCTAAAGAGTAACATAAACGGAGTCAGGAATCAAAAAGTCGTCACGAAATCCGCAAACGCAGTAAACATCAGCGTTTTAGCGACTGTGGATTAGGTTCGAATCCCATCCTCTCCGCTCTTAAAAATACATTGAAATAGCCTAAAAATCAGGCATTTTCACATCTGAAACATTCCACGTGACAACATTATGACAATAGCGTGTTTATGCGGTTTATAGACGCACTCTATTAAAAAGTCGTCAGAAAAGTTGTCATGGCAAAATAGCCACATAGTGTATTAAAGAGAATGGGTTTCGACCCAACCTCTCATAAAATGTGACTATCCTAATATGCTGTTGTAAATAATTTCTTGGGATTCTTTGGCTTTCATCTCGTGCCGATATACACGTTTCATGGTGTAGTCCGTCTTCCATCCACCAGTAGCGATGATGTCAGCGTCAGACATACCTTTATCGTGTGCATAAGACGCAAAGAAGTGCCGGCAATCGTGCAGCCGGAAGCGTTGAATGCCTAATTTGTCCTGATATCTGTTGAGTGCAACCAGAATTGTGTTCGGATATCCGTTGAAAATCTCGCCTTTATCCTTTATTTCTTCAACAAGAAAGTCTGGAATATAGACTTTACGTGTACTGTTCCTAGTCTTCGTGGTTTTTATGACCCATTTACCGTCTCTGTTTTTAACCTTTGCCTTGTTAATGGTAAGCAAATTACCGTCAATATCATCTAATGTTAAAGCGCAAATCTCCGATCTTCTCAAACCCATAAGAGCCAATTCAAAAGGAATATGATATCTGATATCGTCCTTGCTTTCATCAAGTATCATTTTGACTTCCTCGTATGAGGGCGTATAAGGCTCATAATCGACCTCTTGTGGCAAAGTGGTATGAATCTTCATGTTCGGTCTAAACTGCCCTATAACAGCCGATACGAAGCCGTGGACGTTATGTGTGGTCTTCGGTGCATGGTTGGCAGAGTGTTCGTTGACTAATCTCTGGATATCTGCCTGTGTGATACAGGAAATATCCATCATTCTGAACCATTCAGGAAGATTATTGAGCGTTGATTCATAACCGGGGATCGTGCTAGGGGAAATGACATCGTTTCTTAAATGAATATATTCTTCCGCACGGGATTGAAAGCTGCCCTTTAACGGAATAGTCTCTGCCCGTTCGGACATGATTCTTAACACTTCCGCTTGAGTAGGCTTTCTATCAAACGTAAGTGTTACAGTTCTTTTATTGATTTGTTTTCTTACACGATATTTCCCGGAAGGGAGTCTTTCAATCTTCATCTTTTCTTAACGGACACGACATAACAGCATTCAAAATCTCATCGTGCTGTGCGTTTTTTATGAATATAGCTTCAAATAATAAGTCCATACGCTTGTCTTTGAGTTCGACCTGATGTTTCAGAAACTCAAGGCTATTATTAAACTGTTCACGTTCCCGTTCTAGCTTCTCATGGTACTTAACCTTCTCACGATCCAGTTCGTTCCGAAGTTGTTCCACTTCACGTTCCAATTCTCGCATCCGTTCCATCTTTACTTTAAGCAGGGATTTCATAGCCTTGGTGTCGAGATCGTCAGATTCTTCTTCGATGTCAACGTCAAGAAGAGCATTTGCTATCGGAAGAATTGTGAAATCATAACTGAAACTCTGCTTGTCTTCTGAACCATCAGCGAACACTCGTGAAAGAGTAGATTTTGACACGGAATTTCCGGTTGATTCAACCATATCTTTGATTTTGTCAAGAGATAATTCCTTTTCTTTTTTGACTTCTTTTAGTTGCAGAATTAGGTTTTTGGTGTTCGTCATATAAAACCCCCGTTTCATGTTTTGTACTTTTTTCTGTACTATAAAATTGATACCATATAAGATGAAAGGAGCAGGCTATGAACGATAAAGATTTTCTTACTTCTTATCATTCTTTACCGAAGGAACTTCGTCTGAAGGTGGTCGCAATCCTAATATCCAGTCTACCATCGCACGATCTTTTTCGGATGCATTGTGATATAGGTCAAGAAGAGTCCTGTCGTTTTCCTGCTGAATATATATATCAAGGAAAGTTTGCATCGAAGGAGTGATCTCTGGTTCTTCTTCATCTAAACCCATGAGTTCAAGTTCTGTAACATGGAAGACTTCCGCAAACTTTGTAATCATGGAAGATGGAAGATTTACCTTACCGTTTTCTATCTGCGCGACCATACTCTTTCCACTATACCCAACAGCTTCAGCTAACTCTTGCTGTGACATATTATGAAGTTTTCGTAACCGTTTTATGTTTGAATACAGTTTCAACATATCATTTTCCTCGCTTGTATGGCTCTATTATCTCACATTGTGTAACAAAAGTAAACATTTTTGAAAAAACTCTTGACAATGGTTTAATATGGTTGTACTATATGGGTGTTCAATGAGATTACACCACAACATATGGTAGAAAGGAGACGGAATGTCAGATATTGCATTATTGAAAGAGCGCATATCTGAAAGCGGTATGACTATGGTAACGGTCTCGAAGCGTGCCGACATTGGCAGAGTTACCTTATATCATAGGCTCAACGGTCATGGAGAATTTACTGCCCCGGAGATCGTTGGTTTAACTAAAGCGCTCAATCTTTCAAAGGCTGATAGGGAGAAAATTTTTTTCTCCAAAGGTTCAATGTGATTAAACTTTCGGAGAATCGTCATGCCAAAAGTATTTGTTACGAGACAAGAAAAACTGAATAGCGATCTGGCTGCATATATATACGGAAGAATGCGTGTCAACAAGATAACCCAGGAATCTATGGCAAAGCGCCTGGGCATCAAACAGCCTTCCTTAAACTACAAACTTCGACATGGAAGTTTTACATTTCAGGATTTGACAGCGATTTTCGATGTTCTAAAGCCGGATGCAGAAACACTATCAAGAATAATGGGGGTCAAGTAGATGTGGGAAGAAGTAACAATTTGGACTTACATAGGACTGGCATTCATGGCGATTGTGGATATCGCTATGGCGTTATGCGTAGTCTGGATGTTCACCTTGTAAGGACGGGAAATATGTGGATTGTACTAGGAATTTTAATATTAGCGGTTATCGTTTGGTATCCGTGGAAAGGAGACAAAACGTGAAATACAACGATCCAGAATATCGCAGGCGAATCGAGATGCTGTCTGGAATCCCTAACCAATTGTCGAACAAGACTGACGAGGTTGATTTATCAAGGCTATCGGAAGCTGATATGCGAGAGTTTGAAGTCAGACACTTGCTTGAACTGACAGATCAGACCATGAAGATGGATGATTTTGAGCAGATGGCAGTTGCAAGAGGACTGAAAATCGGAATCATCTATTCAATCCTCGGAGAGTACATCAACAGAGCAGAAGAACAGTCAGCAGCAATCAAACAAATCACAGAATAGGGGGCAAGTATGAAGAGAGAAGAAATAAGGGGTGTGCAGTTACTTAATCTGCAATTAGCAAATGTTCAATGGACTATTTCTGAATGGAAAGAATGGTGCAAGAAACACAATGCCGGACTCCATATTGAAGACGGTCGTGTTGAAGGTTATGACTTGGAAGCGGTGAGGTATCACACATGAAAAGTATCAACATCCAAAAGGGTAGGACGGAAGCACCATGCAAAGAGTGTAACGGTCATTCGGAAACGTGTCACTTTGAATGCAAAGCGTACCTTGACTACTTGGACATCCATAAAAAGGAACGAGCCGAGTACAACAAGCGCAAGCATCAAGAAAACCTATCGTATGGCGCTCCGTATAGGACAAAAAAACAGATGGACAACATCAAGAGCAACTTATGGAAGTTCAGGTGAAATATGAAGGGAATCGTTAGGACATTTTCAGATTTACATGGCTATGGGTTCATTGTTGGGGATCGAAACGAGATATTTTTCGCTCACAAAACACACTTCAAATATAAGAATCCAAAGCCGGGAGACATCGTAACATTCGAGCCTACCATAACGGAAAAAGGTTCGAGAGCAATACATATAAGGAGAATCGCAGATGGCAAATGAATTGCAAGTCAAAGAGCAGGGAATAGCATCATATCTGGCTATTCCTGCAGTCCGAGAAAATATAACCAATGTGCTTGGCAAGGATCATGTTGATTCGTTTGTGGCTGATTTGGTCGCTTGTGTTCAGAATAATGAAACACTATCCAAATGCACGAATAAATCAATCTTTTCGTCAGCGTTGTTGGCGAAGTCAATCAACCTTCCATTAACACCGCAGTTAGGGTACTGCTATTTAGTGCCTTACGACAACAGAAAGCAAGTGGATGGTCATACGGAATACGTTAAGGAAGCCACATTCCAAATGGGATGGAAAGGGTACGTTCAGTTGGCTCTTCGGTCAAACAATTACAGAAAACTTGTTGCAACGGATGTCAGAAAGGGAGAAATCGAAGGCTTTAATCCTTTTGAAGACCTTTTCGAGATGAAACCTTTGGACTTTGAAAAACGCAATGCAAAGGACAAAGACGGTCATTACCTAGTTCCCATCATTGGCTACTTTGCAAAGATGGAATTGGTCAATGGTTTCACGAAGGAACTGTATATGACCCAAGAGGAAATGCTTGATTTTGCGACAAGGTACTCAAAAGCATACAGAAATGACCTTAATAAGCACACGCAGTATTCTTTCTGGACTACCAAGTTTGAGGACATGGCAAAAAAGACGATGCTACGGCAACTGTTAGGCAAGTGGGGTCTTCTTACGGCAGAACTTGAGAGAGCATACAAGAGCGATATGGCTGTCATTGATGAAGAAGGCAATCCTGAATACGTTGACAACAAGCCTGACGATCCTGAACCGGTTGTTAATCCGTTTTCGGATGCTATTGATGCAGATGTTATTCCGGTCGAGATCGAGAAAGAAGCTGAAGAGGTATTCAAATGATATACGAGAGCGAAGAGATAAAGAAACTTGTTAAGGCAAAGAAGTTACCGCAAATCACGGAAGAGAACTACTACGAACTTGAGATAAACAAGCACTACATGAGTTTTCATACCTGGGCATCATTCCACGGCACTCTTGGAGTTCCTGCGTGTGAAGCACGGTCAATGGCAGAACTGAACGGAGAGTTTGAGGAAGAAACGAGTGATGCTTTCCTACTAGGCGGTTATGTAGATGCTGCTTTGGTCGGTGGAGAAGGTGAACTTGAATCATTTAAGGTAGCACATCCTGAACTGTTCGTAACACGTGGAGAGCGTAAGGGAGCATTACAAGCAAAGTATGCGGTCGCTGAAAAGATGATAGAGCGATGCAAGCAGGATCAGTTATTCATGGAGTCATTGTCAGGCGAACATCAGGCGATACTTGTCTGCATGATATGTGGAGTTCCGTTTAAGTGCAAAATAGACAGTCTGGTACGTGGCAAAGCGTTGGTAGACCTAAAGACAACACGAGAGATGCACAAGCAGTTTTATATTCCAGACTTCGGACACGTTGACTTTATCAGTTACTACGGCTACATCAGTCAGTTGGCTCTGTATAGAGAGATGGTTAAGGAACTGTTTAACGAGACCTTACCGTGCTTTGTGGCTGCTGTATCAAAGTCAGAATACCCGGAGATCAAGTTAGTCCACATTGATGACCTATCTTTATACGATGCGTGGACGGAGATAAAGAACAGTCTTGAAAACGGCTCAATCGTGGATGTTTGGAAGGGAAATATTGACCCTATCAGATGCAACAAGCCTGAATGTCACTATTGTATGTCTACCGAGGTTTTGAGTGAGCCAATCAACTACAAAGACCTGATTATGATGTGAGGTGCTTATGATAACTGCATTTAACGAATACTGCATCATCTGCAATAAGCCTGCTGAACAGCACCATATTTTCAAGGGTGTGAAACATCGTCACTTGGCTGACGAGGACGGACTGATACTTCCGTTGTGTAAAGAACATCATACCGGGAATATGTCAGTCCACCAAAAGAAGGAACTGAACGTGCTGTGTCAGATCATCGGACAGTTAGCCTACGAGAAAAAGAAATGTGCTGAAGGAATGTCTGAAGAGCAGGCACGAAGAGAGTTCATGTTGAGATATGGGAAGTCATATCTATAAACCGTTGGAACACGGGGCGAAAGCCGAAAGAAACTACTCATGCATAAAGTGTATCACGACATTATATGCCATTCTATTACTTCCTGCGCCCTCATGGGCGTAGGGGAAAGGGGGAGTGTTGATTAAGGAGCGAGTTCCAAAGGTAACGATCCGAGGAACATACTACGGTGATAGAACATTGCCTTCTCTGAACGATTATTTGGCTGAAATAGGCAAGAATCCAAAGGCAGGCGGTAGATTTAAGGCTAGTTATGAAAAAGTCTGCATTTCGGCTATTAGAAGGTGTTTACGTGGATGGAAGGTAACAAAGCCACCGGTAGTATTGCATTACAAGTTTTATGAACACAAAAAAGGCAAGAGAAGGGATGTCAGCAACATATTCAGTTTGTGTGCGAAGTTCTTTGAGGATGCTTTGCAGCAGACACAAGTGATACCGAATGATAATCCTGACTGGATAAGTAACTTTACAACAGAGTTCGCGTGGATAGATGGCGAACCGTACATAGAGATTGAGATAGAGGAAAGGGGATAAATATGACACATAAATCACAGAACGAAATGGTACTGAAGTATTTACAAACACATAAGACTGGAATCACACAGCTTAAGGCATTGGAAAAGTTAGGGGTTCTTCGTCTGTCCGGCAGAATCTATGACTTGAGAGACCAGGGATATAACATCGTAACGAACATGATTGAAGTTAAGAACCGTTATGACGAGATCAGCAGAGTTGCAGAATACAGACTTGTGGAGAGGTAAATATGGCAGAACGAAGGATGTTTGCAAAATCAATAGTTTTAAGCGATGCGTTTCTTGATATGCCTTTATCGGCTAGATGTCTTTACTTCACTCTTGGAATGTTGGCAGATGATGATGGATTTGTCGGCAGTCCAAAAGCAATAATGAGACAATGCGGTGCTAGTCAGGACGACATGGCTGTTCTTTTACAAAAGCGTTATGTTTTAGGTTTCGATTCTGGTGTTATCGTAATCAAGCATTGGAGAATAAACAATTATTTACGTGATGACAGGCATAAATCTACGACATACATCGAGGAATTAACCACGTTAGACATTGACTCAAAAGGTGCTTATACGGAGTTTGGTATACCAACTGCCAACCAACTTCCGGCAAACGGTATACCCAGTATAGGTAAGGATAGTATAGATAAGGTTAATAAAAGATTTGTACCACCAACAGTCGATGAAGTCAGAGCATATTGCCAAGAGAGAAACAACAAAGTCGATCCTGAACGGTTTGTTGACTTCTATGAATCAAAGGGATGGATGATTGGCAAAAACAAGATGAAGGACTGGAAATCGGCAGTCAGGACTTGGGAAAAGAAGGATAACCAAGAACAGAAACCTAAAAACAAGTTCAAAAACTTTGACTCAAGGAGCATGGACTTCTCGGAATTAGAAAGGGTGGCATTTGGGGAATGAAAAAAATAATAATAGGGGTCTTGCTGATATTGCTCATGGCAGTTCCAGTAAACGCAGGAGTTTTAACCAAGAAGGGTGGCGTGAACTACTACGAAGGACGGAAAGAGACGTACTACAATCTTCCGATGGACAGAATCTATGAGAAGGCAGACAAAAACTTCGGATCGCATCACAAACGATGGGTAGACAAGCGTGGAGTTAAATACTACGGAACATACATCATAATAGCTGCTCCGTTTGATGTGTACCCATACGGAACGAACGTGGAAACGTCACTTGGAACTGGAATCGTACTAGATACCGGGGCATTTGCAGAAACAAATAAGAATCAGATCGACATAGCAGTTGATTGGTAAAGGAGAATCAGAATGATTGAATACAGAAATGAATGCGTAGGATGTCCGCAAGGATGTATAAATTGTGGCAGGAAGAAAGTAAAGGTTTTTGTCTGCGATGACTGCGGAGATGAAGTACAAGACCTTTGGTACGGAAATGACGGGAATATGTACTGCAAATACTGCATTACTGGGTACATCGACAAGGTGGTGGTGGAATGAAAAAAAATAATAAACCAAATGTATACAAATTCATAGTTGACGACAACGGACAATATGTTTTGACGGCAAAGGGAAATGTAAATTTGTACGGAGTCGAAAGAATTTTAGGCAAAGTAAAAGTTAAGGGCGACAGAAAAACATATGAGTTAATTGAAATTAAGAACAGATACTTTGATGACGATGGGTATTATCTGACAGAACGGAAAAATCTCACATTTGATATTGTAGAACATTTTGTCAGATCACATGATAACGGAGACAGAAGTGTTCAGTATCACCCATTTTATGATGACTTGAAAGATAAAGAATTGTTGGATGATCTCGGCATGGAAGTCCTGACCTACAAGTATTATTATTCCGGGAATGATCTTTTGGCTGATTGCTTTAAGCCAATAAAAAAAATAGATGTAACGGAAGAACTGATACAAAAACTAAAAGAGCAATCAGAAAAAGCAGAACAGTACGCTATGGCATTAAGAGAAAGCAGATTAAGCAGACCGAAAGCGGTTTGGGAAAGTCTATAAAAGGTGGTGTTTGAATGAACGAGAAAAGCCAGATCAACAGAATCAAGACAGTAATAGAAGCGTGTGAAGAACTGAAGAAGGACGTACTACCGATGTTCTACGAAATGGCTGAATTAACTGCTTATGAGCGCATAAAGAAGATCGTATACGGGGAAGAAGGTGAGGAACCGAAGAAAGGCTTTGAAAAGTGTTCGGAGTGCAAGTACAAGGACGCTGACTTATGCAAGACAGAGCCTTTACACGAAGAAGACGAGGATGGCAACTGCGTTGACTTTGTGAAGGAGAGCGAATACCACGCTGACCCATACCATGCTGATTTTGCTTGGGATGTGAAAGCAGTTATAGACAATATGCGAAAGGAGAGCGAATGAGGTTAATAATTGATATACCAGAAGATGTATATACAAGACTTTTCGATAACGGAATACAAGATAATGAAATAGCGGTTGATGATATTTGCGAAATGGCAAGGTCATTAAGACTTGGCACACCTATACCCGACAATGCGACAAATGGGGAAGTTGTAAAATTTATATTTAAAAATACTCTTGATAATTTTATCGATCGTACAACGTGGGTGGAATGGTATAGATGGTGGAACGCACCATATCAGAAAGGCGGTAAGGAATGAGGTTAGAAGATATGTCTTTCACGGACTATCTCATGGCTGAATGTGATTTGAGAGAAAGGCAGAGGAAAGAGCGAATGAAACAAGCAGAGTTTGAGAAGTACGCAAAAGAGCATAATCTGTTCGTCTGTTCTACAAATGTGCTTGAGCAGATAAGGGCAGAGATTGAAAGACAGAATATTGCAGATTTTATAGCGGTTCAGACAGTTATCGAGATTATCGACAAATACGCAAAGCAAGAGCCGATTTCTGTTAGCGTGAGTGAAAAAGAACCAGACGAAATATCCGAAGAAGTCACATTGAGATTTTTCAGAAACTCATTAAAAGTAAGGTGGCAAGATTTAGTTATTTACAATGTCGAGTGGCTGAAAAAGAACTGGCAAATGGAAATGGATATAGTTTGCGGAGTAAAGCCGTGTGATGATGTTGTGAGCAGACAGGCGGTATATGAAATACTAGAGGGAAATTGGAATACGGATTTTCTTCGTGCAGAAGTGGAGAAATTACCGTCCGTCAGACCGCAAGAGCCAATGGAAAAGCAAATGGTTGAGAAAACCTGTGATACTTGTGAGTATCGTACAGCCGTTTTTATGCCTTGTAATGCATGTGAGGATAAAAGTGAGTATGAGCCACAGGAAAGTGAGGATAAGGAATGAAACAAGGTAAATGCAGAACTTGCGAGTACGGGGAAGTATACAACGATTCTTGGTGCAGATGCCAACATCCTATTATCGGTGGTGTAAGAATAGAAATATCTGATAATTGCATAGCAGAAGAAGTTATAGAGGTCAACAGAAAATACAAGGCAGAAAGAGAGGGTAAGAAATGACGCAAGGAGCAATAGACAGTCTGATTACGCTATGTAAGTGCCTGCTGATCGGTGGAATTATGACCGTGGTGGCAATTTTGGTGGACAAATGGGAAGAAAGGCGAAAGAAGAAATGAGAACGTGCGAATTTTGTCAATACGGCGGAGACGAATGTTATCTTCTGGAAGAACCGATTGAGTACGAATCAAGCGGTATGACAATAAAGGAGAACTGTCCGATAAGACATGATAAAATACCGATTTCACATGATGGATGGAAGGCTTGTAGAAGCGAAGATAAATCGCATTGATAATGCACTTCCGGCAATAAACAAAAGAATAGAATATCTGATAGAGAGGATGGAAGAATGCGAAAAGGAGAATCCATGTTCAATGAGTTCCACGAAGACATCGAACGATGGTGCAACGAAGGACTGACCGTGAAACAGATGTGGAATAAGTTACCGCCCGGTTACACTTATGACGGACTTTATACATACATTCGTGTAAATTTTATATACGGGAAGTGGGCAAAGGAACTAGATGTGAGACCGAAATGCAAAAGCTGCGAGTATATGCACGAAGTCAGGAACGCCAAAGGAAGATACGATAAAGCGTGTATGCTATGTACTAAATCGTGGCAAATGATTAGCGCAAGCGTCAGGCATAGTCCTAGATGGTGCGAGAAGGGAGATAATACATGATTACGGCAAGACATTACGAAGAGAATATAAGAGAAATTCTGACGGAGATTCCGAAGGAGCAGCAACCGGAAGCAATTAAGAAACTAATGATGGACACGCTAGATAGTTTAGGCTATGAGTACGGCAACAGACTTTTGAGAGAGGAGAAAGAAAATGGCAGATAGACACGATTATACAAGAGAATTATGCATCCGATATGATGAAACAGTAAAGGAACTGCTTGAAATAGCGAAGAAACGCAAGGTTGACTTATCCAGGATCAGGATCAGCAACAAAGAAGCCGAAAGATACCGTCAAACCTATGTGTTCTACAACTGAAACAAAACGGTTCTTCAAATGAAACGCTGATTTCAAGCATAGAACTACCATCTGTGGCTTGCGTATTGGTACAATTAAGGCACGAAAGGAGATAAGCCTATGAATGATACCTTTACGATTACACAAGCGGTTTTAGAAGGCATTTTGGAAGATATAAGAACAGAAATAAAAGAAATGGCAAGAATATACGATAGCAAGGACTTATTTGGAGTAGCATATGGGAAATTTGCTGATAAGATAATTGAAAATGCCATTGATAAGTATTTGGAATAAAAAAGCACCCCGGATTACTCCGGGGTGTATTCATGTTGATCTTTGTATAAATCAATGTATTCTGGCACGTTCGCTTTGACTATCTCTAAAAACTCATCAAGCGACTGCTGCTCAACGGGCATACCGAACATGAAGTCCTTAATACCGTATTCGCTATTGTAAAGCCATGCTTCGTATGTACCATCGACCTTGAAGATGTCAATCATGTAATGGTCTTCATAACCGTATGTGTTAATCCAACATAAGTCCAATACTTCTTTCATTTTGCTACTCCTTTCTAGTACGCTTCCTGACTCTCTGCAAGTAAATCCTGCTCTATAATTCGCACTCAATAAGATTTTCCATAAAGTCTGACGACAAAAGGTCTAATCCGTGCCAGTCGGTAAGAAGTTTTAATACTTCAATGCCATCAAAACCATATTCTTCGATGATTTGCTCCATAGTTTCATAGTTTTCTGATGTGTTTCTACTTACTTCGTACATATCTTTTCTCCTTTCTAATCACTTGCCAACGGTGGCATCCCTTTTTCGTAGCCGTCTGCTGACCACGTAGCTTTCCATGATGCACCAACAACCTTATATCCTGCCAACTCCAGGACTTCCCTTAAATCATCAGAGTGTGTTGTTCCGTCCTCTGCAATATCAAAAGAAAACTGTGCTACATACGTGTATTCGTCCATAATAACTCCTTCCTGCCCGTCATGCCGATAGCACAGCAGTAGTATCATTCTGTGATTCCGATAAACTCTAACGCCCTAATAATCAAGTCCATCTGCGTGTCATCAAACTGTTGTGACGATATAAGCGCATCTGCCACTTTTTCGGTCTTGATTGAGCAGTTTATCTCTTTTACTGCTATAACCTCACCGTTTCCGTTCACAAATTCCTTTGCTTTGTCCTCGTTCTCAGCCGGAACCGCAATTTTATAAACGTCATTTCCGTCATCCAGATAAACATAATATTTTCTCATAACTGCACCGTCCTTTCTAATAGGCTTCCTGCAACTCAAGCATGATGTCGGTCATATACTCGTTGTAACTGTCTATGATCTGTTGCATGGTTGTTTCAATGATTTTTCCCTTCAGGTCGTTTTTGCCGATTTTCTCTGCAAAAATGTCTTTTTCTGCCTGTCCGTGGTAAATGCTGATAGGTCTGTTATAATTATTCATACTGTTCTCCCTTCTACTTCTGCTTTTGTTAATTCGTACTCTTCTTCGGTCAGATATGAGTACGACTGCAAAAATTCCTCTTTGGTCAACTCATAGAAGTCGTACATTTTGTCTTCATCATCCGCAAAACTCCTATATTTGTTAAGTTTCCACCATGCGCTTGAGTCAATATCACTTGAGTAAATAATCTCGTCAAGCACGTCTCTGATATGCTTTGCCAGTTCGTCAACGTCTATGAGCATATCTTTTGGACTTAAATGCCTATCCTCTGCGTAGCCTTCTTGCATATAGTGATAGCGCACGAAAATCTCTGCAAATGTCTCATCGTCACAACCATCGTGTAAGTATTTAACAACCTCGTACATATCCATTTTTCACACCATCCTTTCAAATCTGTACTATCGCGTAACTGTCTGAATACCGACAAAGGGCAATTTTTGCACCCCTAAATGTCTTGTAACGCTTGTGATGAAACTTCTTGCCGTTATAATACATATCAAGCACGGCTTGACCATCGTTATGGACTGTGATACAACCATAATCCCCGTAAAAGCCATTGTATTTATATCTTTTCATGCAATTCACCTCCTCACAGAATCGCGCAATATGTGTTTACTTCAAACGATGACGGCTCTATTCCGTACTCGTCTACAAGATAGTCGTCAATACAGTATTTTGCGTCTGCTATTGCTTCTTCCTCGGTCTTAAAAATATCATCTCCAGAATCAAGAACCGGTTTGCCATTTAATAGAATTTCATAAATCCATTTATTCATAGCCTGCTCCTTTCGTTAGTAGTTGCAATTCGTCAACATTAGCAGTTGCTCGTCTTGGTGCTTGATGGTATACATAGGCTGTATTCTTTTCTTGATATAGCGAATATCATTAGCGGTCAAATCCGTGTTTTCTCCGTCCTCATTCACTTGACCGCATATAATTAAATTGCCTACAAACATCACACGTCCGATGTCGTCAATGGCTGATATTAAGGGGTCGTCAACAAACGTGCCTTCCTCGTCACAAATCACGTCATAATACTTCCTGCCTATTCTTCGTGTGACAATTTCAACCCAGTTACAGCCGATTAAGTTATAATAATCTTCGAGTGATTCAGGGTTTACAACCCGCGTGCTTTTGTTAATTGTGTCTAATAATAATGCCTTCATGCTCTGTACCTCCTTAAAATGCGTATCCTGCTTTATAGTATTTATCAACCACTTGTTCAAACGAGTGGTGTACGTATATCCAGTCAGGATGTCCGTCAATTTGCGCCCTAATCGTGCCGTCGTCCTGCTCTGTTATGGTCACTCGCTCGCCCATGATGTTCGTTAGGACTTCCTCTTTTGGCTCGTCAATCGTGTAAAGGGTTTGAAGATAACTCTCGTTTGCCATTTTTAAGGCTTCCTCAAGCGTGACAAGTCCACGCTCATATGCGTCTATTGCCTGCTGTCCGTATAACTTCATGTACGCTCCAAAATCCTTCTTGAAATCTTTAACTTTCATGCTTTCATTCCTCCCATTCTGTATAATAGATTCCGGTTCCTTCAAAGCCACCGACCACATCAGACGTTGTAATATAATAACCGCCGTACTCGTCCTGCTCGTCGTTGCCTAGTACCATCCACTTATGCTTTCCGTACTCTTTGTCCATAAATTTTTCAAAGCACTCTTCGTGGCAGTAAAATGTATAATCGTTATTAGTCATTCCCTCATGAACTTTTTTACCGCATACTGCGCATATTCTTTGCATAATCGCTCCTTATCCCCCCGTCATGCCGTTAGGTCAGCTTCTACGCTATGGATTTATGCTTCAAGTAAATCTAGTAAGTATTCGATAACCAAATCAGGGTCATTCTCCATATCGCGTGCTATGTCGTCCACGGTTTCGTAATCACGGTCCCACGGATCGACAAAGTTATATAATCTATTAGCCAAATCCATAATCTTTACTTTGTCTCTCATGCTTTCACCTCACTTCCAGTCACCGCACTTGTCGTTCATGCAATCAAGCGGATAATCATGCACTTTACAATTCCATGTGCCGTACTCCTCATAGCAGTTGGCACAATTCAGACAGCACGGACTTGCCTGCCGTTCTCGTTCGTCCTCAATCAGCATATGCTCTAATTCAGCCATGTTCATTTATCTGCTCCTTTCGTGAAAAGGGCAAGGGCTTAAATTTCAAGCCCCTGCCGGTTATTAGTTATTTATTATGCTACGAATCTGTATGCGTGGTTGCTTAACTGCTCTTCAACTTGCACTTGTGTGTCATTGACTTCTTGAACCATGTTGTCAAGCGTAGGGTCGTCAGTTTCGACCACAATGACCTCGTGAACCGATGACGGAAGAACCGCAAAGCCTTTTGGAAACTTGTCCTTGAAGTAGTTAAGCATAGGGATAATAGCATATGCTCCAAAAGCCTTTGTATCGTTTGTGACTACGTGCATTTGTGGTGCATCATCGTCCATCGGCAATTCCATGCCCATCATTTCAGCCATGATTTCAGCCATTGTTTGCACTTTGACCGCCTGTCTTGAATTTTCCTCGGCTATGTCAAGCACCTCGTCAGCAGTCATTCCCAGACCATCAAGTAAAGCGTTATTTATTCTTACTGAGCCGTTCTCGATGACGTTCTCGATGTACGGCACGATGATTAAGTCCTCGAAGCCGTATTTTTCGGCACTTCTGAAAACCTCGGCATTGGTGGATTTATTATATAGCCTTGCCCTTAAATGTTCCGTGACAAAATCCTTGTCCGTGAAAACGCTTGTGTCGATAGACGGTTTAGCCTTTTCTTTCGCCAATTCACTTACTTTTTCGGCTACCTCGTCAACTGTTAATCCTTCCTCGATCATTTTGTCGATATAGATTACTGTTGCCACGTTAGAGTCTTCAGACCTCACTTCGATGCCTGTTAAAACTACTCCATTAGCCTTTTCAAACTCTTTTGCTACTGCTCCCTCGATAACCTCTGCTACTGCCTTTGCGAATGTCATGTTTGTCATAATTTTTTCCTCCTAGAATTTTATTATTATTATTTGTTTGTAGTTAGTTGCTGGTTTAAGGGTTGCCAGCGCCCTTTGTTTTTATTTACTTGTCGTTGAAGATGTATCTTGTTGCTCTTTCAGCGTATGATGCAGCACTTACTAAAAGGCTCTTGTCATTCTTGAGTGCTTTGAGCCATCCGCTGATGTAACTTGCACTGTTCTGCACCGTTTCGGGTGTGTCAATTCCAAGCCTTGCGCAACACATCGCCGAGCCAAGTTCAGCCACAAGTTCCTCACGGCTATAATCTTTACTGCCAAAAGATGCTAATTTAGCGTCTAAACCACGGTTAAGTCTTGATGTGTGACCTGTTGAGTGTGTCACCTCGTGGAACAGCGTGCTATAATACTCGTTTGGATTCTCGTATTGAGCCAACATAGGCACTTCGATGTAGTCCAAGATAGGACTATAAAAAGCCTTGTCTGACTGTCTGTCGGTGATAATAGCCTTGATTCCTGAGAAGTTCTTGTATTCAGCGATGACCTTTTCAGCGTTTTTGAGCGGATTCGGTCGCCGTCTTGCAGGCATTTTAGGCTTAACATAGCCGTCTACCTGACTTTCGTGGAATACCGGATATACACGAGGGAACCATCTACGGATTTTCTTCTCGTTTTCTACTTCGTTGCCATTCTCGTCTTTGTCTTTGTTCTTGAACGTGTAGTCCTTGTAAAACCACTCGATGACGTAAGATGCTTTAGCGCCTTTTTTGACCTTGCAGTCCAACTCTTGCCACTGCTTGAAACTTGCATAAGCACCCTGTTTACCCAAAGCGATCTGGTTCAAGAAAGAATAATACTTCTTGTTTTTGGCGTTATAAGCGCCTGATACCGCTTTCCAACCCTTTTTCCACGGAATCGTGCCCTTTTCCAGTTGTGCGATAATCTCGTTTGTGACCTTTTCGTACAGTTTGTCAAAATTCTGTTTTTCCATAGCGTCTCCTTCTCCCCGTATAGCCTGATAGGACAGCATAAATTTTATTTTATATACCGCTAGCGGTATACAAGTTCATGCAAATAACTCATAACCCATAGAGATATACTGCTCTACGTAGACCTCAAACACGTAAATGATCTCGTTATCCTTTACCATCAACATATACTTGTACCTCCTGATAATATTATTTTATTTATTTACTGTTGCACTCACCTTTACTACGGACTTGTGACCGTCACGCGCAAGCGTGGTAGGTTTACAACATTTTTAAGTCATGTCTACTTTTACACGTTGCGCTAGTGCTTTTCACACACTCGAGCGTAGGACGATTTCACTTCATGACTTGGCTTGGTACGCATATATGCGCTACTTATCCGCCTGTTCGCTATGTGGGCATGTGGCATGTGACATGTGGCGTGTGGCATGTGCTTGTGTGCCGTGTGATGTGACCGTGTGTCGTGTGCCGTGTGCCGTGTGGCTGTGTTCGCTTTCGATGGTGCTATCATATCACGCTAGCGTCAGACCCGTCAAGCACTTTTTTTTCGGCAGACCCCCAAAATCGACCGCAAACCCGCATAAAACCTGGCGAAAAAAATTTTTCCGACCGACCGATTTCGACGGCAAAAAGTGACACGGCGTGATCATTCGGTGTGTGGCAAAAAGTGACACATCGTGTCGCCGAAAATTGACACGGTGTGTCGCAAAAAACTGACACAACGTGGCAAGGGAAAAGCGACACAATGCGTCAAGCCTAGCGTGGACACAATGCGTCAGGCTTGAGCGTGTGCTATGATTCAGGGAAGTTATGATAGACATATAACGCTATATAGTTTATAATATATTTATTCAACAGATAATTTAGCCTTTAGGAGAGTAGTGAAATGCCTGATAGCGATGCGCAAAAGCGTGCGAAAGCGAAGTACGAAAGAAAAGTATATAGCAAAGTATTATTGCGCTTGCGTAACGATAAAGAGCCTACTAGGGATAGTATAGCAGCGTGTGCGCAAGCGTGCGGAGAGAGTATGCAAGAATATATTATAAAAGCTATAACCGCGCGTATGAAAGAGCAATAGATCGCGCGTGTGCGCGCAGGGTGAATTGTTTTTAATGCGCGCACCGGTATAATTAAATATATAAAATATATTAAGGCGTGTTTGTCCTTGTGTGGCAGGCACGCCTTTTGTATTTCTGGGAGTAACGATGAAAGAAGAAAAAACTAAAACACGTGCGCAAATGATAATAGACGGTGATATAGAACCAGAGAATCCGCGCGAGCGCGGTTTATTAAATCTCCGCAAACGTGTGCCGTTTAACCAAATGCCCGAGGATAAAGTGCGTGAGATAAGGCGAAAAGGTGCGGAAGCCGTCAACAAGTTGCACGGTGAAAAGAAAACAGCAAAGCAAAGCATAGAGCGTATATTAACCCTCAAAGTTGATGACAATATAATCGCAGGCGCGGATATAGACCCGAAGGTAGCAGAGAAGTTAAAGAGAGATAATCCTAATGCTACGTTGTATGACTTAATACAGGCTGTCGCAGTTGGGCGCGCTCTTGATGGGAATATAAAGGCTATGGAGTACGTAAGAGACACGCACGGCGATAAACCGACTGACAAAATCGACATCAGCGGTCAAATCATGAGCGACAGCGACAGAGCGCTACTTGAAAACGTGAGCGCGCGTCTTGATAAATCTGAATTAACTGTTGTTAAAGACGTGTGCGAGGATGCGCATGAGGACTGACGCATTGTGTAACTGTTCGCAAAAGCCGTGTTTTGCGCATAGATGGAAAACGGCTGAAACCCGCATGGTTGACACGTTTGTCGGCATTTCGGAAAGCGGAAAACGGGGAGAGGTTGACATAAAGATGCACACAATGAGTGCCCTTGTAAATTTTTTATGTAGTATATAGCGAAGTATAGCGCATACCTGGGCATACCCGGGCACACACCCACCCCCCACCCGTGCGCGCGCGGATCGCGAACGAAAGGAAACCCTATCCTGCTAGCAAATTTTATAAAAAACCCGAAGTGTTAACACCGGGCGAAAAAGTGTTAACACCGAGGAAAGAAGGGGAGAAGCATGACGGAAAGCACGAAAACACTGGGGATACGGTTAGATGTAAGGGATAAAGAGAAGCTGCAGAAGTACCTAAACAGGGAAAGCGCAGAAGCAATTTTAAGGCAGATCGAGCGCGGAGAAATATCACTTACAAGAAAAGGCGTAGAGTTTATGCGTGTTAACACCGAATCGGAAAGTGTTAACACCAATTGTGATGAATGTCCGTATAAGAATGATCTAAACATGAGCGGATTTGATGAAGTGTGTGATTATAAAGGAATAGACCGGCAGAAGGCACTAGATAAATGTGTGCAGATGTTATGGCGCTAAAATTTCAAAAAATTCGTTGCTTCGCAAGAGGGAGATAGATGATAGAGGGCATCAAATTAAATTCATATAACGCAACCTATGAAGAGACGGTGTTTGATGTAGTAGACCGAGGGAAGATATACGAGATCAGGGAGCATAATTCAGGGATATCATTTTTCATTAGTAAGGGGGCATTCAATGACAGTACAAGAAGCAAAAAGAGAGTTGAGACCGCTAAAGGAACTGGCGAAAGACATCCAGTCAGTTGAAGACGAGATTGAGAGACTCATGGCGATAGCCACGAAGATGACAACGACTTACGATCCGATAAACGTGGAGAGTACACCGAAGAATCGGATAGAAGAAGCTATTGTCAAAATTGATGATTACCGGGAGAGATTGTCGAAGCTGCTTTTGGAGATCATCGACTATAAAAACAAGTGCCTGGACAAGATAGAGCAGATTGAGCCAAAATCTCTTCAGAAAATCCTGCTGTATTACTATTTCCAGAACAAGACCATAGAAGAGACCGCAGAACTCATGGGAAAGTCTGTCAGATGGACTTACGAGATATATAACATGGCATTGGAAAAATATTCTGAAATTTTTTAGTTTACATCATGTTTATGCATGTTTTTTTAGTATATTATGTCAATGGAGCAAAAGACACATTGCATAGCGATTCTCCTAAAGGGATAGGGCGGTCGAGTACGGCTGTCCTATTTTCATTGTATGGATTTAGAGAGTTATAAACCGAGTCAACTACGAGAAATTGAATACGATTACTGCCGGAGTCATCTTGAATACTTCGTTGAGAAATACGGGCATATAGAGGACAAGGATGCGGAAACGCTTATACAGCCGTTCAGACTGTGGGATGAGCAGAGAAGCGCATTAAGGCAGTTCAGAGACAACAAACTGAACGTCATATTAAAGGCACGTCAGTTAGGAATCACGTGGTTGGTCCTGCATTATGCGTTGTGGAAGCTGATAAATCCGGGGCGCACGGTCATCGGATTATCGAGAACAGAGGACGAAGCACAAGAACTTGTAAGGCGCATGAGTGTCATTTTGGACAATATGCGCTCTTTGTTTGCTCCGAAAAACGATCAACCTATAAACTGGACTAATGCGTACTGGGAAAATACTTCGCTTATTTTAACAATTCATTTTCCAAATCTCCCCGATTCAGTATTTAAGTGTTTTCCCAGTTCGCCTAATGCAGCTAGATCATTTACTGCCGACCTTATAGTCTTCGATGAATGGGCATTTCAGCAGTTTGCAGAAGACATTTGGAAAGCAGGCTATCCGACTATCAATCGTCCAACGGGCGGTCAGGTGGTAGGATTATCGACCATAGAGCGTGGGTCTTTCTTCGAGAAGGTATTTACCGACCCTGATAACGGGTTCAACAAGATTTTCATTCCTTGGTATGCCGATCCAAGGCGAGATGCCAAGTGGTACGAACAGACAAAACGTACTATGGGAGACATGATAACGCAAGAGTACCCTGCGACCGTAGAAGAAGCCTTAACAGTACCGGGTGGAGCATTCTTCCCGGAAGTTAAAAGGGAAACTCATATCGTAGAAAACGAATTAGAGGGCAAATTGCGGAGATATGTATGCCTTGACTACGGTTTAGATATGCTGTCAGCGCATTGGATTCAGGTAGATTCCAAGGGAAATGCGCAAGTTTACCGTGAATATGACGCTCCTGACAAGACGATAGGCGCAGCGTGTGACATTTTACTGTCATTAAGTGACGGAGAGAACATAGAATATTGGCTTGCGCCGTCCGATTTGTGGTCGAGATCGCAGGAAACGGGTAAATCGAGGGCAATTTTGTTCTCTGAAAACGGAATTAACCTTACGAAAACGTCTCGTGACTTTCCTGCCGGTTGTGCATCCATGAAAGAGTGGCTAAAAGTCGTTGATGAACACCCCAAATTGACGATTTTGGACGGTTGTGCGCCTAACCTATACAGATGTTTGCAGAAAATCCAAAAGGACAAGAAAAGGGCAAATATCTACGCTAAAGACCCACATGAATTAACGCATGACGTTGACTCATTGAGGTCTTTTTGTGTTTGGTGGGTACGTTCACCAGAGGTGGACTACGAGAAAATTGAGACGAGATACCACAATTCGATCTTGGAAGACATCGAAAACGCAAGTGGAGACGATAGAGAGTATCTGTTAAAGAAGTATGGAGAACCCGTATGAGGTTGAAAACGCTCATGGAGAAAGCAAAGAAGACAATAGCACCAAGTCCTGAAGACAAAAAGAGAGATAAGTGGCGTGGAAAACTTGAGAATGCAAGGATTGCGTACTCAAGCACTCTGTCAGAAATCAAAAAGATGCAGGGAATCTACGAAGGCACACGTGAAGTCAACGGAAACCCGAACACGAACGTCTCTGCAAAGGATTTGGCTATCAATGTCCGTAATATCGCCTATGAATTGATTGAATCCCAAGTAGATTCTTCGATTCCGATGCCGAAAGTAACGGCTCTGCACGAGGGAGACGAGAATTTAGCACGTGCAATCGAGAGATCGTTGGTGAATAAGGTCAAATTACTGAAACTTTCTATCTTAAATGACCAGATGGAGAGGACAGTTCCGGTTCAGGGCGGTGACTTTTTCCTTGTAGAGTGGGATAACACGATGGGATTTCACTCAAATTACGGTGATGTGAACGTATTAGAGGTTGCTCCGAGACAGATTATTCCTCAACCGGGCGTTTCTGACATTGAAGACATGGATTACATCTTTGTTCAGACTGCTCAAACGAAGAAATACGTCAAGGATAAGTACGGAGTAGACGTTGAAGACGCATCAGAAGAGTACAAAGACATCCGTGGAGCGGAAGGCGAGAACGGATTAGACACCGATATCGTCACAGTCAACACGGTTTACTACAAAAATGATGACAAAATCGGACGTTTTGTGTGGGTTGATGACTACACTCTGGAAGATTTAGAGGATTATCAGGCACGAATCACGAGAAAATGCAAAGAATGTGGCTATGTGACGGAAGAAAAGGTTTGCCCGGTGTGTGGATCGAAGAAATTTGAAGAGACCGCAGACAAAATGCAGACCATTACGATTCCGTTAATGAGAGAAGAAGGTTCTGACCCGATGACGGGAATGCCGATGACTGTCGCTGCCGAGGAAGTAGTAGAGATTGAATACTATCAGCCGAAGTGCTTTCCGATTATTGTCCGTAAAAACGTATCAAAAAGCAATTCCTTGTTAGGTTTTAGTGATGTAAAAGTCATTGAAGACCAACAAGATTTAATAAAGAAGGTCGGTTCTAAAGCTGCTGAAAAGACGTTAAAGGGCGGTTCAATCGTCACATTACCACGTGGAGTTAAGTTAGAGACCACGGATAGGGAATTAAAGATTGCACGTCTTGACGATCCACAGCAGAAAGCCATGATTGATGTCTTGAATATGCAAGTAAACATCAATCAGGACATGACGATGGTGAACAAAGCCTATGAAGATGCACGTTCTACGTTAGGTATTACGGATGCGTTTCAGGGTAAATACGACCCGTCTGCGGTTTCTGGTACTGCAAAACAGTATTCCATCAACCAGGCAGCCGGACGTTTGGAATCCAAGAGAGTTATGAAGAACGATGCCTATGCAAAACTGTACGAGATGATGTTCAAGTTTTGGTTGGCTTATGCCGATGATCCTTTACCGATTACGGGTAGCGGAGCAAATGGAGAGCAGGAATTTGACATTCTTGATAAATCCGACTTCGTTAAGCAGGACGCAGCAGGCGAATGGTACTGGAATGACGAGTTCCTATTTGAAACCGACCCTACGTCTACGATGATGGCGAATAGAGAAGCCATGTGGCAACAGATAGACATGAAGTTACAGAGTGGCGCATTCGGGCAGTTAGGGGCATTAGAGACCATGAGATTATATTGGTCGCTGATGGAGAAGAACCATTATCCGAATGCCGGAGACGTATTAAGCCAAATCGAGATGATGATGGCAGAGCAACAGCAACAGCAGGCTATGATGGCACAGATGCCAACGGAAGGAGTAGCGAATGAAATGCCCGTTATGCCAAGTGGAGATGCGAATTACCCGATCCCGTAACGTGGTCGAGCATGATGACACTCCCAACGAAGAAACAAAGTTATACGTTGAGCAAGAATTAAGTTGTCTCAATAAGAACTGTTCAAATTACAAGAACGTGATGCAGACAGTCAGAAATGAATTACCGATTGGCTAAAAAGACCGCAAGGGTCTTTTTTTAGTTGATAAATTCGCAAGCCGAGAGCGTGAACATGGCTAAAGAAAGGAAAACTGAATATGAAAAAGAATCTTCTTGACTACGATTTGCAGTTATTTGCAGACGAAGCCGAAGGCGTAGAAGACCAGACCACCGCCGAGTCTGGAGAAGAGGAAACGTCCGAAGAGACGACCGAAGCCGAAGGCGAGGAAACAGGCGAAACAGAAGAGGGTAACGCTGAACCCACCGAGCAGTCAGCAGAGGAAAACGCACGTTATGCAGCGATCAGGAGACGTGCCGAGGAAGATGCACGCAGGAAATACGATGCACAACTTGGTCAGATGAATCAGAAGATCGCAGCTATGTGCAGCGGAGTTACGCATCCCGTGACTGGACAGCCGATTACGAACGTCAATGACTACATTGATGCGTTGAGTATTCAGCAGAGACAAGCGCAGGAAAGCGAACTCAAAGAGAAGGGTGTTGACCCCGGTTTAATTGACCGCATGGTAGCATCCAACCCTGCCGTATTGCAGGCGCAAATGTATATGGCGCAGATGCAACAGCAGGAAGCAGTAAATCAGATACAGAGAGACGTTGAAGAGATTTCCAAACTTGATCCGAGCATCAAGTCCGTGGAAGACCTTGCGAACTCTCCGTATAGAGATGAACTTGTTGCGTACTGTCAGCAGCACAATGCAACTCTGACGGATGCGTACAAGGTACTGCAATTTAGCAATCTTCTTTCCAACAACAATGATGCAGCGAGACAGCAAGCCATCAATCAGATGCGTGGGAAGTCACACTTGCCGAGTCAGACTCAAGGTGTGGAAACGGGCAACGATGATGACGTTGAAGTTCCTGCGGAAATCATGGGTCGTTGGAAATCTGAAGGAAAGACAGAAAAACAGATTCGTGAACTGTATAAGTCAGTTGCGAAGAAACTACATCTATGAAAGGGGTAAAAAGGTATGGCATTTGAATTTTTACGAGCAGAAAATAACG
>Ga0265301_10001260_pt1 | contig 33946 bp, 26 predicted proteins | sample AusTroGonzalo_MG_2_FD_193488 | JGI IMG/M metagenome (GOLD analysis project Ga0265301, IMG submission 193488) | Bovine rumen microbial communities from tropical cattle in Woodstock, Queensland, Australia - Gonzalo_04 | ecosystem: Host-associated > Mammals > Digestive system > Stomach > Rumen ... | reverse complement strand
TTTTACGATGGACAGTATAGTCATCATCCCCACTTATAACGAGAAAGAGAATATTGAAGCCATCATTAGGGCTGTGACAGGACTGAAGGAACACGCATTCAACGTGTTGGTCATCGACGACGGCTCGCCTGACGGCACTGCCGACATTGTGAAACGGCTGATGGCCGATGAGTTCGCAGAGCGTCTTTTCCTGGTAGAGCGCGCGGGTAAGCTGGGTCTTGGGACTGCGTATATCACAGGATTCAAGTGGGCATTGGCGCATGGCTACGAATATATCTTCGAGATGGATGCCGACTTCAGTCATGCTCCCACAGACCTGCCGCGTCTGCTGGCGGCCTGTAAGGACGAGGGCTATGACATGAGCATCGGCTCGCGCTATGTCACGGGCGTCAATGTGGTCAACTGGCCCATGGGACGTGTGCTGATGAGCTATTTCGCCTCAAAGTATGTGCGGTTCGTCACGGGCCTCGACATCCACGATACCACCGCAGGATTCGTCTGCTACCGTCGCAACGTGTTGGAAGCCATCGACCTCGACGCCGTGCGTTTCAAGGGCTACGCATTCCAGATTGAGATGAAGTTCACGGCGAAGCAGTTTGGTTTCAAGATCAAGGAGGTTCCCGTCATCTTCGTCAACCGCGAGCTGGGTACCAGCAAGATGTCCGGTGGCATCTTCTCGGAAGCGCTGTGGGGTGTGATCAGGCTTAGGCTTTTCCCCGCTAAGAAGAAATAGAAGACTCTCCCCCGCCCTCCCAGGGAGGGAGCGAATACCTTTGAGGAATGGCAAATAATAAAACTCATTTCGAAGATATAGTGTATGTGTCTGACGGCAAAGTACGGCGGGCAGATATCATTGTGGAGGGGGAATACATAGCAAAAATTTCTGATAAGGAAGAGCTTGCTCAGGGGCAATTGTCTATTGCCCCTGAGCAAGTCCTTCTTCTCCCCGGCGTCATCGACTCCCATGTCCACACCCGCGAGCCGGGCATGACGCATAAGGGTGACCTGACGACCGAGAGCCACGCGGCAGCAGCAGGTGGTGTGACCTCCATCATGGATATGCCGAATGTAGTGCCGCAGACGACCACACTGGAAGCATTGGCAGAGCGGCAGAAGCTCGGTGCTGCCCACGCCTTCGTGAACTACAGCTTTTATTTCGGTGCCACCAATAGCAATGCCCATCTCCTACCCCACCTCGACCCCACCACCGTGCCTGCCGTGAAGCTGTTCATGGGCAGCAGTACCGGCGGTATGCTCGTAGATCATGGCGATGCGCTACGCGCCGTCTTTGAGCAGTCACCCCTGCTCATCATGGCCCACTGCGAGGACTCCGCCATCATCGCTGAGAATATGCGCAAGGCGCAAGCGCTGTATGGAGACGACCCCGACGTGTGCCATCACCCAGAAATCCGCAGCCGCGAAGCCTGCATCGCCTCCTCGCAGTTGGCCATTAAGTTAGCCAAGGAGACGGGAGCGAGGCTGCACATAGCTCATGTGACAACAAAAGAAGAGCTAAAGGCCCTCTCCCCGTTCCCCCGTAAGGGGGAGGGACTCACTCCGTTCGAAAGCTGCGCGCAGCCACTCCCCGCCCTTACGGGAGGGGTTGGGGGTGGGTCTGTCTCTTTCGAGGTTTGCGTCCCTCACCTCCTCTTCACCAACGATGACTACGCCACGTTGGGAACGCGCATTAAATGCAACCCCGCCGTAAAAACGCGCGAGGATCGTGAGGCACTACGCAAAGCCCTCACCGACGGCCGCATCACGACCATTGCCACCGACCACGCCCCTCACCTGCTCTCTGAGAAAGAAGGCGGTTGCAAGCGGGCCGTCTCAGGAATGCCGATGGTGCAGTTCTCACTGCCTGCCATGTTGGGACTCGTGGAAGAGGGCGTGCTGCCTATCACGCGGATGGTAGAACTGATGTGTCACAATCCTGCCCGTCTGTTCCGCATCGATGGACGCGGATTCATCCGCGAAGGCATGAAGGCCGACCTCACCCTCATACGCCGTCAGCCTTGGACGCTGACCGCCGACCAGATCGTCAGCCGCTGCGGCTGGAGCCCCCTCGAAGGCCACACCTTCCCCTGGCAGGTGGAAAAGACCTACTGCAACGGCCGTCTTATTTATGAAAAAGGTGTATTTGCAGACGGGAATGAGCATGCACAAGCCCTCCACTTTACATTATAAAATAGCAGAGGTCACACCCTATATCAACTGGTTGTACTTCTTCCACGCGTGGGGGTTCCCTGCGCGCTTCGCCGGTATCGCCCATATCCATGGCTGTGACTCCTGCCGTGCCGGCTGGCTTGCCGACTTCCCTGTAGAGGAGCGTGCCAAGGCCGCAGAGGCCATGCAGCTGCACAAGGAAGCATTGCGAATGCTCGCAGCCCTCGATTCTCAAGGCTATAAGACACACGTCCGCTTCGGACTCTTCCCTTGCAATAGCGATGGAGAGAGCCTGCTTCTTGCGACGTCATCACAAGAAGCAGGTTCTCTCTTTTTCCTCCGCCAGCAGTCCTCTCCCTACCTCTGCCTCGCCGACTTCATCCGTCCGGCCAATCCCGATGGCATCCGTGATTGCATCGGCATCTTCGCCGCCTGTGCCGATGATGCCATCGAACATCTCTATGAGGACGGCACACCCGAGGCTGATGCCTACAAGCACCTGCTGTGCCAAACCCTCGCCGACCGCCTCGCGGAAGCCGCCACGGAGCGCGCCCACGAAGCCATCCGTAAATTCTACTGGGGCTATGCACCCGACGAGCATCTCAGTATCGCCGACCTCCACGCAGAACGTTTTCAGGGCATCCGTCCTGCCGTAGGCTACCCCAGCCTGCCCGACCAAAGCCTGAACTTCGACCTCGACCGTCTCATCAACTTCTCTGCCATCGGCATCCGGCTGACCGAGAACGGTGCCATGCTACCTCACGCCAGCGTCAGCGGCCTGATGATCAGCCACCCCGACGCCCGCTATTTCAGCATCGGCAAGATTGGTGACGACCAGCTCCGCGACTACGCCCAACACAAAGGGCGCAGCCCCGAAGAAATGCGCCCCTATCTCGCGACAGTCATCGCTTAATGTGACGCCTCGTATTGGAGGATGAAATGCTCAGCCACGGGCAGGAAGCGGTCGTGCCCCTTGGCATTCAGGTGAGCTTCGTCCGTCCCTTTGCCGCCCTGGAAGTAGATCTTGCGGAACTGCTCATCGGCGGCATAGATATTGCTGTTCCGGGCAGCATCGAATACGGGGATGCCATACGAGCCGCACACCTCCAACATCGCATCCACCACCTGCTGACGCAGGCTGCCGACGAAATCCTTACAGGTCCAGGGCGTAAAGAAGAATATCTTGGCACGAGGATATTTCGCTATAAGACCCTTGCAGAGGATGCCGAGGCGCTCCTTAAAGACATCCACACCAATGGAATCGATGCGCCCCACACGACCATCGTTGTGGCCTGCGATGACCACCACATAATCCAACGAATCCTTCATCTCGGCATACCGCTTGTACAAGCCCGTCCCCCACTGCTTCAGGTCAAGCGAGATGCAGTTGCCGTTGCGGCCGTAGTTGAAGTAGCGCATCTGGTGCTTCTGTGCGAACTTGTAATGCCACGTGTTCTCAACGGGTTCGCGGTGGTTGCGCACATAGCTGTCGCCAATCACGCCTATCTGTTTGTCCTTCAACACATCCACCGGCCCGCACATGAGCTGCGCACGCAGGAGCTCGGGGAGTGCATGGCGGTTGAGGAAGAGATAGACGGTGTTCAGCGCCATGAAGTCGCGCGACATATACCAAGTGCCGTCGTACTGTCCGAATCTGCCCCATGAGTTCTTCACCATGTAGAACGGCTTTCCGTTCTCGTCAATGGCCTTACCGTAGATGAGCATCACGTGGTCATAGGTGAAGCGCCAGTCGTCCCACTGTTCCTGCCGGAGCTGCTGCGTGGGCTGCACACTATCGGGCAGCATAGCCAGTCCCGTGCGCGTGAAATCCCCTGATACATCGCCGCCCCACGCTACCGGGTAGCCAGCATCGAGCGCCGCGTCAAGAACGTCCTTCAGCTGCTCGATAGGGATGTTATAGCTGGGCTTGAGACGCCATTTGTAGGGGCTCTCGATGACGAACCACTCACCGAACGAATGGTGTGTGAAGCTCGTCAGGCTCACGTAGTCGTCGAGGTCCAGCCCCAAGCTCTCGGCAAACGACCGCGGCGTGTACGTCTGACCCTCATAAACGAACGACTCCGGACAGCGTCCCACATAACGTTCAATGACCGCCTGCACGCTATCCTGCCAATGCGGGCGGGGCTCCTTCACATCCTTCCTGACGATGCCGCTCACCGTGCGCTCCAGCTCAGGGAAGAACACCTTGAAGTTAGCCAGCGAGTCGCCCGTCAGCGAGCCGGGGGCCGGCATAGCCTCCTCGGGGCAGATGCCGTAGTGGCGGATAACATCCAGCACATCGTCACACGACCCGCCCTCCGAAATCTGGCTAAAGCCGTGCATTCGCACATAGTGGGTGGCGCAGTCCATATAGTCGCGGTTCACCACGAACATCTCGCACAGATCGTAGGTCTTGCCCGTCTGTCGCAATATCTCGCTCTCGAAGAATCCCAGCGTGCCATAGGCCCAACATGTGCCACTGCGATGCTGGTTCTTCACGCTCGTAATGGGAAGCTCCTTCACCGTCCGGAAGGACTTGCTGGCACCTGACACAAGCGCACCACGCTGCAGGTTTTCCTGCGCCGACACCGACAGCGCAAGCAGGAAGAACACTATTAAAGTACTAATAGAATATATTTTCATAATCAACTGGGTTTTACCTATTTATTATATGCCAATTATTTGCAATACAAAGGGTGCAAACAGAGCTGTAAGCAAGCCGTTCAAGATTAGTCCCAGCGAGGCATAGGTGCCGTAGGTATCTCCTTTCTCCATCGCACGCGATGTGCCGACGGCATGGGAGGCCGTGCCGATGCTCAGACCTTGGGAGTACGGATTCTTGATGTGCCACACCTCCAAAACCTTGAACCCGAAGACGGCACCAAAGAGCCCCACGGTGACTACAATGGCAGCCGTCAGTGACGGAATGCCGCCCATCGCCTGACACACCTCCATCGCGATGGGCGTGGTCACGGACTTAGGGGCCAGCGAGATGATAGTCTCACGTGAAGCACCCATCAGCTGTGCGATGAGCACCACGCTCACCAGTCCCACGATACAGCCCGCCAACTGCGAGAGGAAGATAGGCAGGAACTGACGGCGGATCTGTCCCAGATGCTGGTACAGCGGCACGCCCAACGCCACGATGGCCGGCTTCAACCAGAACTCGATATAGCCGCCTGCCTCAGAGTATGTCTCATAGCTGATGCCTGTCAGCTTCAGCAAGCCTATCAGCGCCACGATGGTCACAAGGATGGGATTCAGGACGATCCACCCCGTCCATTTCTGCAACTGACGCGCAGCGTAGTAGATGCCGAAGGTCAGTGCCAGCAAGATAATATGATTCTGCAATAGCTCCATCACTCCTCACTTTTTCACTTATCATTTTTCTTTTCTCACTTTTCATCTTTCACCTTAAATCCCTGGTGCACCCAACCTGTCACGATGAGCACCAACACCGTGCTGACCACCGTGGCCACCACGATTGGCAGGAACTCAGCCTTGATGACATCAAGGTATAGCATCAGTGCCACCCCAGGCGGCACGAAAAAGAAACCCATATTGGAGATGAGGAAGTCCGACATCCCCTTCACCCACTCCAACTTGATGGCCTTCACCTGTAGCAAGCCCGCCAACAGCAACATCCCGATAATGCTGCTGGGAATGGGAATACCCGTCAGCCACACGATCAGTTCGCCGAATGCCAGACAGCCAAAGATAATAAAGCATTGTCGTATCATAGTCGTCAATTCCTATATCAAACACTGTATTCTATCAATCACCTCGATATCCGCAGGCAGCCATTTTACGCTGGTCAGTTCGTCTTTTGATAACCATCGCGCAGCTTCATGTTCGTTCAGGTGCAACGCTTCCGTCAGCAACGAACAGAGATAGCAGTGCAACACGAGGTGAAACTTCGGGTAGTCATATTCTACCGTACAGAGAAACCCATCCACGTTGATTTCCGTTGACAGCTCCTCGCGGATTTCCCGCTTCAGCGCCTCCTCCGGAGTCTCTCCAACCTCCACCTTGCCGCCTGGAAACTCCCACCAATCCTTCCATTCACCATATCCCCGCTGAGTTGCAAAGATACGGCCCTCCTTCTGTATGATCGCTGCTACGACCTCTATCTGTTTCATTTATCTTTTGTTCCGTTTTTCGCTGCAAAGATAGGATTCCTTCTTCTAATACGTATGTAAAAAACGGAAATGTTGTATCTTCAACAGAAATTTTGTCTTTCGTGTCTCTTTTTGGCTCTTCGGCACTCCTCGTTTGTTTCTTTTTCGTTACTTTTGTGCCCTGGAATTAAAACACAAACCTATGAAAAGAACACTATTATTGGCACTCTGTGTCGCGTGTATTGCCGCCGGAACTCGCGCTCAGGAAGGCAAGAGCCTAAAGGAAGCCTACAAAGACTACTTCATGATCGGCGTAGCCGTGAACCAGCGCAATATCTCCGATTCACTGCAAAGTGCACTGGTGAAGAGGGAGTTTAACAGCATGACGGCTGAAAACGGCATGAAGCCCGCATCGGTGCATCCCCGTGAGGGAGTATGGACGTGGGAGCGTGCCGACCGCATCGCCGACTTCTGCCGACAGAACGGCATCAAACTGCGCGGCCACACGCTGATGTGGCACAACCAGATGTGCGACTGGATGTTCTACGACGAGCAGCACCAGTTCGTCAGCAAGGACATCCTCTTCCAGCGTATGCGCGAGCACATACACACTGTTGTCAATCGCTACAAGGACGTCGTCTATTGCTGGGACGTCTTCAACGAGTGCATCGCCGATGGCCCGCGACGCCCCGACGCCGACGGCAACGACCAGCCCCTGCGCAAATCCAAGTTCTACCAGATATGCGGCAACGACGAGTTCATCCGCAAAGCCTTTGAGTACGCCCGTGAGGCCGACCCGCACGCGCTGCTGTTCTACAACGACTACAACGAGTGCGACCCCGTGAAATGCGACCGCATCTACACGATGGTCAAGACGATGAAAGCCGCCGGTGTACCCATCGACGGCATCGGTATGCAAGGCCACTACAACATCTACGGCCCCTCCGAAGAAGCCATAGAGGCCGCCGTGAGCAAGTATGCCGAGGTGGTGGACCACATCCACGTCACGGAGCTCGACATACGCGTCAACCGCGAGATGGGCGGACAGCTGCAGCACAGCAACAACGAGGGTGCTACCCTTACCGACGAGCTGAAACAGAAGCAGGAACAGCAGTATGCCGCCCTCTTCCGCGTCATGCGCCGCCATGCCGACAAGGTCGATTGCGTCACCTTCTGGAACCTCAGCGACCGCGACTCATGGCTCGGTGCCGACAACTACCCCCTACCCTTCAACCGCAACTACCAACCCAAAGACGTGTATCGCGTCATCCGCGACTTTGAATAAACCGCAATCTTAAACTTAAACAACGAATTACACGAATTATACGAATTTTTCTTTCACACCAATGAACATAAATGGGGATACGGCGAGGGGCTCTTCCATGTCCTGCTTCAGCCTACTTTGGCAAAAAGGAGAGGGAAAAGTTTGGCGGGAAGGGAAAAATCAGCTAATTTTGCAACACAAAACAGAAAGAAAAAAGTAGCGACAGAAATACCCACCATAAAAAGACAAACGACCTTCATTAAACAGACTATCTATGGAAACGAAAGAATTCGATTACAAAGGCTTTACATTGAACGGCTTCTTTATGCTGTTCTTTAATTTGGCACTCATCATTGCCGCCATTGTCATGTTTATATTCTCCTTCGATAACGAAGTGTGGCAGCTGGCCATCGCAGCTGGCGTGGTGCTGTTCGTGTCACTGTTCATCTGGGCTGGTTTCATGATGCTCGAACCGGGCGAAGCCCGTGTCGTGATGTTCTTCGGCAAGTATGCCGGCACCTTCACGCGCACTGGCTACTATTGGATCAACCCCTTCACCTCAACGAAGAAGCTCTCGCTGCGTGCACGCAACCTCGACGCAGAACCCATCAAGGTCAACGACAAGGAAGGCAACCCCGTGATGATAGGCCTAGTGCTCGTCTGGCGTCTGAAGGATACCTACAAGGCATTGTTCGAGATTGACTCACAGACCATGGCCGCCAGCAACGCACAAGTAGGCGCCGATGTCAAGTCAATGATGGTCGCCTTCGAACGCTTCGTTCGTGTGCAGAGCGATGCTGCCCTGCGTCAGGTCGCTGGCCAGTATGCCTATGACGACACAGAGTCGCGCTCCAAGGACATCACCCTGCGCAGCGGCGGCGAGGAGATCAACGATCAGCTCGAAGCCAAGCTCACCGAGCGTCTGGCCATGGCTGGCATCGAAGTCGTGGAAGCACGAATCAACTACCTCGCCTATGCTCCTGAGATTGCTGCCGTGATGCTCCGTCGCCAGCAGGCCACAGCCATCATCGCAGCTCGCGAGAAGATTGTCGAGGGCGCTGTGTCCATGGTCAAGATGGCCCTCGATCAACTACAGGAACAGGACATCGTACGCCTCGATGACGACAAGAAAGCACAGATGGTCTCCAACCTCCTTGTTGTACTCTGCGGCGAAGACAACGCACAACCCATCGTCAACACCGGCAGCATCTGATAGACGGACGCCATCATCAACAATTTCCGCAGCAAGCCCCCCATTACTTGCATGTTTCCATGCCCTGATTCAGCCGACTGAATGAAATCATTCCTCCATCCCCCAAACTTTCCCCTTTTTTCTTTGACCTTAAGCGATTGTTGTTTATATTTGCAACGGAAATGAGTTAAACTAACCCCTTTTTTAACCTAAAACATTAAAAACTATGGCTTACAAAATCATTGAAGTAGAGGGCATTGGGCCCGTGTTTGCCGAGAAGTTGCAGGCTGCCGGCATCAAGACAACCGAGGATCTGCTGGCGAAGTGTGCGGCTCCTGCTGGACGTAAGGCGCTGGCCGAGGCTACGGAGATCAGTCCCAAGCTGATTCTGAAATGGACAAACCACGCTGACCTGTTCCGCATCAATGGCATCGCCAGTCAGTTCGCAGAACTGCTCGAGGCTGCTGGCGTGGACACGGTGAAGGAGTTCCGCCATCGCGTGGCTGCCAACCTGCAACCGAAACTCGTAGAGATGAACGAACAGAAGAACCTCTGCAACCGCGTTCCCAGTGTCACGGAACTGGAGAAGATGATAGCACAGGCAAAGGAGCTGGAACCCATCATCACCTACTAATTGCCAATAGAAAGAGGCTGTGTCAAATTGAACGACACAGCCTCATATGTTTAATAATGAATCGGTAGCCGAAGGTCGTGCGAAGCATTTGCTAAAGTTGAGTCAGGAATAATAATATTTCATCGCATAGACAACCGATACAACGCAAAACACCAAAAGGCTGTAGGAATAATCTCGTGCAAGATGGTTGCTATCTCAAAGATGGATGCGAGGAACGCCTGCCGCCGCCCGCTGATGTAGTCGCTGATGAGATAGCCGGGGCGCAGCAGCAGTTGGAGGATGGTATAGGGCAGCGACCGCGTGTCGATGTCCCAGAGTTCCATCACCCCCTGTCTCAGGGTATGCCAACCGATGCGGCCTACGCCGGCCTTCTGTCCGCAGATGGGACAGAAGTTGCCGTCGAGCCTGCGTCCATCTTATCTTTTTAATCAACTGGCTAATTTATCTTCTTGCCGCTGAAATACACAGCCTGCGGTTTAGCTGCTTACATCGGTACAAAGATACACAAATCTCGAGGAAAAAGGTGAGAGCTTATCTCATTTGGCCTCCTCGTCGTGCGCACTCATGTTCTTAATCAACAGATTCACGAGGTGCTTCGTGACGACGGTGTGACGCACAGCATGGCGAGCCTTGTCTGCAATTGACGGGCCGGCGGATTCGGTGACGGTATCCGCTGCTGCTACCTCCTGCTCGCGGCGGTCGATCTTAGCACGGAAGTTCTCAGGGACGTGTTTGTAGAGGAAGTTGTAGCAGGGCAAGGCAGCCTTCATGATATAGGGCGTGAGGAACGTGGTCACTACACTGGATGCCACGATGATAGGGTAGATAATCGGATCGAGAACGCCCAAGCTGGTACCCAGTGAAGCGATGATGAACGAGAACTCACCAATCTGCACAAACGAGAAACTGGTCAGCATGGAGTCGCGCATCGTGGCGCCGCCCCACCAGCAACCCAAGGTGGCGAAGAGGATCATGCCGACGGTCACCACAAGGCTGACCCAGAGGATGCTATACCAATATTCCACCAACGTGGGGGGATTGATGAGCATTCCCACGGAGATGAAGAAGATGGCGGCGAAGACATTTTTCAGCGGCGACATCAGGTGCTCGATGCGGTGGGACTCCACCGTCTCGGCAAGGATGGAACCCATCACGAAAGCACCGAGGGCACTGCTGAAGCCGGCTTCCTCAGCCGACAGCACCATGCCTAAGCACAGGCCCAAGGCGAGGATAATCAATGTCTCGTCGTTCAGATGTTTTTTGATCTTACGCAGCACCGTGGGAATCACCAGAATGCCGACGATGAACCACACTGCGAGCGTAAGAGCCAGGATGAGCACCTTGTTGAGCAGTTCTGCACCATCGAACTGATGGCGGATGGCGATGCTGGAGAGCAACACCATCAGCACCACCGCCACGACATCTTCCACGATGAGGATGCTGGTAGCGCCCTTGACGAAACGCTCCTTGCTCATGCCTGCCTCATCGATGACTTTCATCACAATCGTGGTGCTCGACATGCAGAGCATGCCAGCCAAGAAGAGCGAGTTAATCATATCAAGGTTGGCATCCTGGCCAACGAGGTAGCCCATGAGCATCATGCCCAGGATAATGGTCATTGCACCGATGGCTGCAATCTTTCCGCTGCTGATGAGGTTCTTCAGGCGGAACTCCAGGCCGATGCAGAACAACACAAACAGCACACCGATGTCACCCCATGCCTTCACGTTGTCGGCATTGACAATGTTCTCGCCATAGAGGTTCGGGCCTATCAGCACACCGGCAACAATATAACCCAGCACCACAGGCTGCTTCAAGAACTTAAACACGATACTGACCACAGCGGCCGTGATCATCAAAACATACAAATCTTGTACCATACTGAAAAATGAAGTATATAAATTTATTGTTCACTATTCGATTTTATGAACCATCATAATGGTTGCTAAGTAGATGTCGGCGACGAGTGCCGCCAGTGCTGCGTCGTATGTTTTTTTGTTTAAAAGCACACCTATTGTGCTGCAAAAGTACAAAAATAATCTGAATCATCATCATTTTATCTCCCATTTTTCATCTACTTTTATCCTTTCACATATGTTTTCCTGCTTATTTTTTCAGCGCAGAGGTCGCAGATAAATATTCTTTTGCAAGCTGAATCGGCATTAGTGACGCCACCATCGTGGACGGCGAAGAAGTCTTTAAGGCATAATCTGTGAAATAAAAAAAGAGGCTGTGTCGTTTCGACACAGCCTCTTTGATGTTTTCTTACAGGTTCTTGCCGTGGCAGGCCTTGAACTTCTTTCCGCTACCGCAGGGGCAGGGGTCGTTGCGACCAGGGAGCTTCTCAGCGGTGAAAGGAGTGCGAGGCTGCTGACCGCGGGTGTCCTGAGCGGCGGCTGCCTGCTGGGCAGGATCGTTGAGGTCGGCGGGAGCGCCCTGAGCGTAGTCAGGACGGTTGTAGTTGGGCGCCTGCGTGGTGGGAGCACCACCGCGACCTGCCTGGTATTGAGCACGCTGCTGGGCAGCGGCACGGGCACGGCGCTGGGCCTCGTAGGCGGCACGCTGCTGGGCGGCATCGTCGGGAGCCTGCACCTGCTGCTCGGGCACCTGTCCGCGCATGAGGATGCTGATGGTCTGGTTGTTGATGCGGTTGACCATCTTGTCGAAGAGCTGCACGCTCTCGAGCTTGAAGATGAGGAGGGGATCCTTCTGCTCGTAGCTGGCGTTCTGCACACTGTGCTTGAGTTCGTCGAGTTCGCGGAGGTTCTCCTTCCATGCCTCATCGATGACGTGGAGCATGATAGCTTTTTCGAAAGCGGTGACGATGGCACGGCCCTCGCTCTCGCAGGTCTGCTTGAGGCTGACACCGCCGATGTTATAGACGCGGCGACCGTCCATGATGGGCACCATGACGGGGCGCTCAGCCCACTCCTGACCGTTGGGGCCGTCGTAGATGGGCTTGAAGACCTTGAAGGATTCGGCGGCGATGATGTCCGTCTTCTGGCGGAAGCGAGCGAGGACGGCTTGGTAGGCCTGCTCCTCGAGGTCGGGCATCTTCACCTGCACGAGGTCGCTCTCAGAGAAGGGCACGTCCATCGCGAAGACACTGATGAACTCTTCCTTCATCTGCTCGTGGGTAGCGCAGTTCTCGATGATGCTGCACACGCGGTCGTAGAGCATATCGGCGATGTCCATGCCGAGGCGCTCACCCATGAGTGCGTGGCGGCGCTTCTCGTAGATGACGGTGCGCTGCTTGTTCATCACATCGTCGTACTCGAGCAGACGTTTACGGATACCGAAGTGGTTCTCCTCGACCTTCTTCTGGGCACGCTCAATGCTGTTGTTGATCATGGGGTGCTCGATCATCTCGCCGTCCTCGAAACCGAGGCGGTCCATGACCTTGGCGATACGCTCGCTGGCGAAGAGGCGCATGAGCTTGTCCTCGAGGGATACGAAGAAGACGGAGCTACCGGGGTCGCCCTGACGGCCGGAACGTCCGCGCAGCTGGCGATCGACGCGACGGCTCTCGTGGCGCTCGGTGCCGATGATGGCGAGACCGCCAGCTTCCTTCACCTCAGGGGAGAGCTTGATATCGGTACCACGACCGGCCATGTTGGTGGCGATGGTAACGGCGCCGAGGCCGTTGGTGCTCTGACCGGCGAGGGCCACGATGTCGGCCTCCTTCTGGTGGAGCTTGGCATTCAGCACCTGGTGCGGTATCTTGCGAAGCGAGAGCATACGTGAGAGCAGCTCGGAAATCTCCACGGAGGTGGTACCCACGAGCGTGGGGCGTCCGCTGTTACGCATCTTCTCGACTTCAGCGATGACGGCGTTGTACTTCTCGCGCTGAGTCTTATAGACGCGGTCGTTCATATCCTGACGGATGACGGGGCGGTTGGTGGGAATCTCCACGACATCGAGCTTGTAGATGTCCCAGAACTCACCAGCCTCGGTAACGGCCGTACCGGTCATACCGGCCAGCTTGTGGTACATTCGGAAATAGTTCTGCAGGGTGATGGTGGCGAAGGTCTGCGTGGCAGCCTGCACCTTCACGTGCTCCTTGGCCTCGACAGCCTGGTGGAGGCCATCGCTCCAACGGCGTCCTTCCATGACGCGGCCCGTCTGCTCATCAACAATCTTAATCTCGCCATCAACGATGATGTAGTCATCATTGAGGGTGAACATCGCGTAGGCCTTCAGCAGCTGCTGGATGGTGTGTACGCGCTCGCTCTTGATGGCATAGTCGGTATAGAGCTGGTCTTTCTTCTGCACACGCTCCTCGTCGCTGAGACCCGTCTCTCCCTCGAGAGCCGAGAGCTGTGCGGCGATATCGGGCAGGATGAACAGGTCGTCGTCGTTGACCTGCTTGGCCAGCCACTCGTTGCCCTTGTCGGTGAGGTCGGCGCTGTTGATCTTTTCATCAATGACGAAGAACAGCGGCTCTACAGCCTCGGGCATACGCTTGTTGTTGTTCTCCATATAGATCTCCTCGGTGGCGAGCATACCGCTCTTGATGCCGGGCTCGGAGAGATATTTGATAAGGGGCTTGTTCTTGGGCAGTGCCTTGTAGGAGCGGAAGAGAGAGAGGAAGCCGGCCTCGGTCTTGGCCTTGTCGTTCTCCTCCTGGCCCTCAGTGATGAGTTTCTTGGCCTCGGCGAGATACTGCGTGGCCAGCTGGCGCTGCACGCCAACGAGTTTCTCCACGAGAGGCTGGTACTCCTCGAACTGCTGCTCCTCGCCCTTGGGCACGGGACCGCTGATAATCAACGGCGTGCGGGCATCGTCGATCAACACAGAGTCCACCTCATCGACGATGGCGTAGTTATGCATCCGCTGTACAAGGTCCTCGGGGGAGATGGCCATGTTGTCACGCAGGTAGTCGAAACCGAACTCATTGTTGGTGCCGAAGGTGATATCGGCCTGGTAGGCCTTGCGGCGCGCCTCGCTGTTGGGCTGGTGCTTGTCGATGCAATCCACGCTGAGGCCATGGAACATATAGAGCGGACCCATCCATTCGGAGTCACGCTTGGCCAGGTAGTCGTTGACGGTGACGACGTGTACGCCATTGCCTGTCAGTGCATTGAGGAAGACGGGGAGCGTGGCCACAAGGGTCTTACCCTCACCCGTAGCCATCTCGGCAATCTTACCCTGATGGAGCACGGTGCCACCGAAGAGCTGCACGTCGTAGTGAATCATGTTCCAGACAGTCTCGTTGCCGCCGGCCACCCAATGGTTGTGGTAGATGGCCTTGTCGCCTTCGATATCGACAAAGTCGTGGCGCGCGGCCAACTCGCGGTCGAAGTCGGTGGCGGTCACCTCGATGTTCTCGTTGTTGGTGAAGCGCTCGGCAGTGCTCTTGACGATGGCGAAGGCAATGGGACGAATCTCATCCAACACTTTCTCGAAGACTTCCAGCTGCTCCTTCTCCAACTTGTCAATCTTGTCGAAGATGGGTTTGCGGTCCTCGATGGCCGTAGCCTCAATCTTGGCCTTGAGCTCGTTGATCTGGTTGCGGAGGGGCACACCGGCTTCGCGTATGCGCGCTTGTAACTCTTTGGTACGTGCGCGGAGGTCGTCGTTGGAAAGTGCCTGTATCTCAGGATAAATCTTCAGCACCTCCTCCACAAGGGGCTGAATCTGTTTCATATCGCGGTCGCTCTTGTTACCGAAGAGCTTGCGAAGAAGTTTAAAGAAATCCATATATTGATTTACGATTTTACGATTTACAATTTGACAATTCTATCTCAGCTGCAGGGGAGCCTCGGTGCTACCGTTGGGGGCACGGATGCGGAGGCTACGGGCCAGCGTGGGCGCGATGGCGGTGGTGAGGACGGGTGTGGTGATGCGCTCAGCTGTCACCTGCGGCCCCAGCACAAAGAGCGGATAGGAATAGTACGCGGTGCCAGGGTGCACGTAGGTGGAGCCGTCGGTGGCCGTCACCTGCCAGCCGGGGCTGACATCGATGATGAGGTCGCCCGAACGCTCGCGGTTCCAGCCGGCACTGATGCGCGACATCTTCTTGTCCCACGCACCCAACGCCAGGTTGTGCGCCGTATAGACAGCACGCACGCCGGACATCTGGCTCATGAAGTCTTCGCAACGCGCCAGCACCTCGTCGAGGCGCAGCTGCCGCTGTTCCAGGAGTTTATGATTGAGATATATGTGGTTGCCACAAGTGCCCTCGATGTACTGTGCCTGTCCGTAGGCCGCACCAAGGTACATGTTCAAGAGCATGGACGCGCGGTCCATCGAGAAATTGCCCGTAGCAATACGGTAGGCGTTCAAGTCTGTCTCGCCACCATTCACGTCATTATAGCCAGTAGAGGAGAGCAGCACGAAGGCACCGTCCTTACCGAAAACCTGATCCAAGATGGAAAAGAGCTGGAAGATGACACGGTCCAGACGCACATAAGTGTCCTGCAACTCAGAAGGAGCCAGGCGAGCGCTACGGTGTTCGTAGTTGCCGGCATAGAGGCCGATGGAGAGGAGGTCGGGAACGCGGTCGCGACCCAGATAAGAGCCTTCAACGCAGCGCGTGACGAACTGCAGCACCTCCTCGTTCACCAGCGCCGATGTCTTGAACTGACGCACACGGCTGGCATCGCTGAAGGAGTGGCTGAAGTCGGTCTTCTGCCCGAAAGCGATATTCTCAAAGTAATGGAAGCCGGCATTGCCGGTGTCATAGATGGGTTTCCACGTCATGGAGCCGATGCGCCCTGAGAGGGGTTCCATGCGCTCATACACTGCAGCCCACTTGGGGTATTCGCCGTAATAGCTGGTGCCGCACCACGAGCCTGTGTGGTCGCTGATCCAGAAGGCACCATCGGAAACATGACCCGCCATGAGAACAGCCATATCGCGGTCGGGGGCGATGGCATAGCTCACCGCAAACTGCCCGGTGGCCACCTCCAGTTCATCAGTGATGGTAGTCGTCATCAAATGCACGGGCGAGGAGACATCGGTGGTCTGCAGGCCCTTGTATTTGGCATCATCCACGCAATAGACGGGCTGCAGCGTCTCGCGCGACAGCCATTTCAGCGAGGGGATGCCGTGGTCGGAAGGCGTCGTGCCCGTCATCACCGTAGCTGCTGCGGAAGCACGATCGACAGGACTAAACGGCTGCTGGGCATCGGTGTAGTAACGCCCCTCGGACATCAGACGCTTGAAGCCGCCCTCTACATACAGCGGGGTGAAGGCCTCCAGATAGTCTGTGCGAAGCTGATCTACCAGGATATGAACCACCAGTCGCGGCTGCTCTGCCGAGGCTTGCGCTTCGAGGCTCACGAGGGCCATAAGGATGGCGAGGGAGGAGAGCCAGCGGTTTTTGGAAGAGGTGGTGTGTGAGATAGGGCTCATGCGTTAACGGGATAAACGGTATATCCACAGATGTACTACGGTACGGCTTAGCAAAAGTAGTGCCAAAGGCATCGTGATGGAACTGAAATGTTGTGGGATGACGTAAGAAAGGAGCAGAAAGGCCACCAGCACAGCGGCTGCACCTGCATGATAGACGCTGCGCTCACCGCGGATGTCGGCACGCACAACAGGATAGACGAAGAAGAGCGGCAGCGGGTTCAGGAGCCACGCCTGCCAATTGGAATCTACGGCGGGATGCTCGGAGAACAAGGACATGAAAACGATGAGGATGCCGGCGATGCCCTGTAGCGTCATCAACACGGCATCCACGCCCCAGACGACGCGCCGGCGGCGCACCTCCCAATAACCCAACAGCAGCGTCGCACACAACAGTCCCCAGAACAGCTGAGCGGGGGTGAGGAAGAAGGTAGGCTCTGCAGCCTCCGACTGCTGAAGTAGGTCGGAATTTTCCTCCAACAGCACACGGCGCTCCCGCACGAGGGGGGTGCAGCCCCACGCACCGCGGTCGATCATCGCGCTGTCGGCATACCACATCATATAAATCGGTGCGAACATCTCATCGCGCTCACAAAGCAGCGTATCGACATCGGCACCCAGCAACAGGTCGTTGCCGGCCTCATCCCAAGGGCTGTCAGCAGTGAACTGATGCAGGATCTGACGGAACGTGTAGCGGGGAGCACGTGCGGGGTAGCGGACGACGCCACGCACATAGGCTTCAATCATATCGCGTGCTTTGGTGGTGCAGTTACTACGAAAGATGTTGTAGCGATAGACACTGTTCTCCGGCTGGCAGTTGGCGAGCAATGCGGAGGTCAGCTCGGAAGCCTCGATGGGCAGCAGGTTGAGGACCTGCTCAGTGATGGAGGATCCACGCATACGGTAGTCATGCTCAAAGATATAATACTCGGAAGCCGCACACATATAGTCGCACTCACCCAGCACGAAACGCCAGACAAAATGCTCCTGTTTGAAGTCGAAGACACCATAGTTGAAAACTACATCATAATCGTACTGTGTGCTGTGTACACGCAGAGCGGTGTGGCCATAAAGTTCGTAGGACGCGAAACCCGGGGAGCAGGTAAGCAAACTGACCTGCAACGTAGAATCCACGACAATGCTGTCAGCCACCTGCACGTCCTGCGCCGACAAGCGCGACGGAAGGCATAGACAACACATGAGCACGAGAAGATGAACGAGGTGTCTCATAAACGGGCGCAAAGGTACGTAAATTTTACGATTTACCATTTACTATTTGCTATTTTCTGCATATTCTTTGCTTAAAATAGATAAAAAAACGCTCTGTGACAAAGATAAATCGTAAATCGTAAATCGTAAATCGTAAATAAATACTACCTTTGCGCCCGCAATGAATTTGGTCATAGACATTGGCAACACCACCAGCAAGTACTTTCGCTTCGAGGGTGACGAGTTGATCAGCAACGACCGAGAAGAGGGACACGACCTGTCCTTCCTCTCTGCTTTTTGCCAGCAACACGCCGACGCTGCCATCGTCTCCACCGTGGTGGACCTGCCTGCCGAGGCTGAGGAGCGCCTGCGTGCCCTACCCTTCCCCGTGCTGCGCTTCACGGCCACGACACCGATTCCGCTGCAGAACCGCTACCGCACGCCTGCCACCCTCGGCACCGACCGTTTGGCCGCCGCCGTGGGAGCATGGGCACAACATCCCGGAAAGCCCCTGCTCGTCATCGATGCGGGCAGCTGCATCACCTTCGACTTCGTGACAGCTGAGGGTGATTACATGGGCGGCAATATCGCACCGGGACTGCACGCCCGCCTGCAAGCCATCGGCGACTACTTCCCTCGCCTGCCACTCGTAGCGGCCGAGGGCGATACGCCCGAACTGGGCTACGACACCGAAACGGCCATCCGCGCTGGCGTCATTCAAGGTATGCGCCATGAGATTCAAGGTTATATCGCCACCTTCAGCAAGCGCTATGAAGACTTGGTGGTGATGCTCACGGGCGGCGATGACATCGTCTTCGACCATGCCGTGAAGCGCCTGATGACGACCGACCACTACATGGTTCCGCGTGGCCTCAACCATATTCTATGCTACAATCTGGGACTGACGAATCATTCATTATGAAACTTAAATATCCACTCCTGCTACTCTGCCTTTTAGGCTTCTGCATTTCACAAAACACCACCGCACAGACAACGGGCTGCAACTCATCGTACTCCCGTTTCGGAATGGGATTGCTGAAAGACCAGACCAATAGCTACAACCGTGCCATGGGCGGTGTAGCACAAGCCCTGCGTTCTGGCAACCGCGTCAACTACCTGAATCCCGCCAGCAACTCGGCCGTGGATTCCCTCACCTTTCTTTTTGACGTGGGTATGAATCTACAGCGTACGCGCATGGTGCAGGGCGACTTGCACAAGGGCGTGAACAACACCTCTTTCGACTTCGCCACAGCCGCTTTCCGCCTGCGCAAACATCTGGGTATGACCCTGGGCTTCACGCAATATACAGATGTGGGATACGATTTCACACAGGAAACGATCGTGGGACAGGACCTTACCACGGGAGAACTCATCACCAGTCCCGCCGCCTACGGTGGCGATGGAGGTCTGCACTTGGCATTCATGGGCATCGGCTGGGAACCTTTCAAGGGATTCTCTTTTGGCGCAAACATCGGCCTTCTTTGGGGCTCCATCAACCATGAGATTACGACATCGTACATGCAAAATAACGTCATCACTACCAGTGATGGCAATATCACCACCGTCTATGAGGCTTCACTGCTGACATGGAAGGGCGACGTAGGCGTGCAGTACCAGACACTGCTCAATGCCACAAACCGCCTCACCCTTGGTGCCACGGTGGGCATCGGACATAAGATCAAGCGCGAGGCCACTTATTATAGCAGCAACCTGTCGGAATCTAGCGCAGACCTCATCATCCAATCGGTGCCTGACGCCTTCGAGTTGCCGATGACCTATCAGTTCGGTGTTGCATGGGAACATGCAGAACGACTGCTGCTGGCCGTGGATGCCGGTTGGGAACAGTGGGGCAAGTGCTCTGCACCCGTCTTTGACAAATACACTGGCGAGTATAAGACCACGACGGATGCCTACATGAACCGACTGCGCATTAATTTAGGTGCCGAGTATGTACCAGGCCGCTATGACCGCCCCTACCAGCGCCGCATCAACTACCGCTTCGGCGCCTTCTATTCCTCACCGTACTTGAAGGTGAACGGCTACGACGGCCCCAAGGAGTTTGGTCTCACTGCAGGTGTAGGACTCCCCATCACCAATATCATCAACAACCGCTCGTATATTAACGTAGGCTTGCAGTGGACACATCGCTCTGCCAGCGCCGCTTCCCTCATCACCGAGAACGTGATGAGCATCAACATAGGTCTCACCTTCAACGAGCGTTGGTTTATGAAGTGGAAGTTCAAGTAAATGAAAAAGTCACTTTTCATCCTTTTATTTTTCACTCTCTTCGCTTGCAGCGGCCACCACGAGCACATCGCGCCGGCGGTCAACGATCAGGATTCCCTGCCGTTCATGACCTCCCACGGCATCTCCAACCTCATCTCTGACTCGGGCATCATCAGCTACAAGATTGTCGCCGAGGATTGGAACATCTACACCACCGAACCGCAGAAATGGACATTCTTGAAAGGGCTGTTCCTGGAGAAGTTTGACACCACCTTCCATGTGGAATGGCACGTGCAGAGCGACACGGCTTACTGCCACGCCAATCGCACGTGGGAGCTGCGCGGGCGCGTAGTGGTATTGAACCGCGATGGTGACCTGTTCGAAACTGAGGAACTCTTCTGGGACATGGACGAGCATCAACTGTGGAACCACATGTTCATGACCATCACCAAGCCCGGCTCACAACAGCAGCTGCAAGGTTATAATTTCCGTTCCAACGAGGAGATGACGAACTATCATATTGATAACTCGGCCGGCTACACTCCCGCCAAAGATAACGACGACACGAACAGCGAAAACAAAGAAGAACGCGCCTCGCAGGCTGACAGCCGTCGCGCACAACAAGGACAATGACTACAACTACTCTCATTATTTATATTATCTGTTCCCTGGCCTTCTCTGCCTTTTTCTCTGGCATGGAGATAGCCTTCGTTTCCAGTAGCAAGTTGCGCTTTGAGATGGACCGTTCACAGAGTGGCTTCAGCACACGCCTTGCCTCCACCTTCTACGAACATCCCAACAACTTCATTTCCACACTTCTTGTGGGCAACAACATCGCACTGGTAGTCTATGGTATCCTCATCGCACAACTGTTGGAGACCAGAATGATGGAGCCCCTCGGCATCACCGACGGATGGCTGTCGTTACTCATCGAGACAGTCATATCCACCATCATCGTACTCTTCACGGGCGAGTTCCTGCCGAAGTTACTATTCAAACTGAATCCCAACAAGACGCTGATTTTCTTCGCGCCTTTCGCCTATCTGTTCTATATCCTCCTCTACCCCATCGCCAAGTTCACCAGCGGGCTGGCGAAGCTCATCCTGCACATCTTCGGGTTGAAGGTGTCGAACAACGACACCGATACCGCCTTCACCAAGGTGGACCTCGACTACCTCATCCAATCAACCATCGACCAGACGAACAATGAGGAAGAAATCAACGACGAAGTGAAAATCTTTCAGAATGCCCTCGATTTCGGAAACTGCAAGGTTCGTGACTGCATTGTGCCACGCACGGAAATCGTGGCCGTGGACATCAACGAAAGCCTTCACGACTTAAAGGCCCTCTTCATAGAGAGCGGTTGCTCTAAAATTATTGTCTATGAGGAAGATATCGACAATATCGTGGGCTTCATCCACTCTTCCGAGATGTTTCGTCTCAAGGGCAATGACAGTTGGAAAGAGCATATTCGTGAAGTACCTATCGTGCCGGAGAGCATGAGTGCCCAGAAGCTCATGGAAACGCTGATGCAGCAAAAGATCTCATTGGCTGTTGTGGTTGATGAATTTGGGGGCACCAGCGGCATCTGTACCCTCGAGGACCTCGTGGAGGAAATCTTCGGAGACATTGAGGACGAACACGATCAGCAGCAATATACTGCCAAGAAGCTCCCCAATGGCGAGTACGAGCTCTCTGCCAGACTGGAAGTAGAGAAGGTCAACGAACTTCTCGACTTGGAGTTGCCCGAGAGCGACGACTACCTCACCGTGGGCGGTCTCATCCTCCATCGCGTACAGCGTTTTCCAAAGCTCAACGAGGTCGTCACCTTCGATAATTTGGAATTTAAGATTATCAAGAACACAAACACCAAAATTGAGTTGGTACGGCTGCGAATTTTGAACGATTAAAGCCGATTTCGCTAAACTTTCGCCTCGAAAATGTAATTTTCGGGGTAAATGCGTGGTCATTTGCCAAATTCTTCGTACCTTCGCACGCTTTTTGAGTAATAACAAACAAAAAACATATAAAGAATCTATGGCAACATTACAAAAAATCAGAAGCAAAGGTGCACTCCTCATCCTCTTCGTAGGTCTCGCATTGTTTGCTTTCATCGCCGAAGAAGGCGTACGTTCGCTATCGTCGTCACGCGCTGAGAGCCATCAGCGTATTGGTGAAGTCTATGGCAACTCCATCAACATCCAAGAGTTCAACGATCTCGTTGAGGAGTACGTGGATGTCGTTAAGTTCAGCTCCGGCAACGAGAACCTCACCGAAGAACAAATGCAACAGGTGCGCGATCAGGTGTGGAACACCTTCGTGCAGACAAGCCTTTTAGAGCACGAATGCGCTGAGCTCGGTATCACTGTCACCGACGCTGAAATGCAGGAAATCATCCAAACAGGACAAAACCCCATGCTGGCACAGACGCCCTTCCGCAACCAGCAGACAGGTGCTTTCGATGTCGAGGCCCTCAACCAGTTCCTCACGCAATACAAGTCCATCAAGGATCAGCCCGGCCAGCCCGCCGAGGCCATAGAGTACTACACACAGCTCTACAACTACTGGAAGTTCATTGAGAAGAACGTGCGCCAGCAGACGCTCGCCAACAAGTACCAGTCGCTGCTCAGCAAGCTCTTCATTACCAACCCCACCAGTGTGCAGAACCTCTTCGATGCTCGTAACAACGAAAAGGAGGCCCTGCTGGTGTCCATCCCCTACACCGCCGTGAAGGACGAGGTGAAGGCCGACGAGAAAGAACTCAAGGCTAAGTACGATGAGCTGAAGGACGCCTTCCGTATGGATGAGCCCACTCGCGACATCAAATACATCGACGTGGCCATCACCGCCAGCAAGGCTGACCGCGACGAGATCAACGCCGAGATGATGGAGGTCGCTACTCAACTGCAGGCCGAGGACGCCGACTTCGCTAATATCATCCGCAAGAGCGGCAGCACCATCGCCTACAAGGCTCTCCCCGTGCGTCGCGCCGCCCTTCCCAACGACATCGCTGCACAGGTGGATTCCATGAGTGTAGGTACTCAAAAGGGGCCCTTCCTCAGTGCTGCTGACAACACACAGAACATTGTGCGCCTCATCGCCAAGACCACCCTGCCCGACTCCGTGCAGATCCGCCAGATCGGTATCGGCGGCATGGACGAGGCTGCTACACAAAAGACTGCTGACAGCATCATGAACGTCCTCAACGCCGGTGTTCCTTTCGATAGCATCGCCAAGAAATACAACCAGACAGGTGAGCCCCAGTGGATCAGCTCTACTCAGTACGAGAATGCGCTGCTTGATGACAACAACCTTAAGTTCATCAATGCCATCAACAGCCAGGCCGTGGGTACAACGCAGCAGATCAAGCTCGGCACGGGCACGGCTATCGTGAACGTCCTCGACCGTCGCAACATGGTTGAGAAGTATCAGGTGGCTATCGTCAAGCGCCCGCTCGATTTCTCCAACGATACGTTCAACAAGACCTACAACGACTTTTCACAGTTCGTTGCCTCCAACAAGACCCCCGAGGAAATCGAGGCCAACGCGATGAAGGCCGGCTATATGGTTCAACAGCGTCAGGACATCTTCAGCAGCGAGCACAATATTGCAGGTCTCAGTTCCACACGCGACGCCTTCCGCTGGGTCTTCAACGATGATACCAAGGTGGGTGAGATCTCTGAGATCTACACCTGTGGCAACAACGACCACCTCCTCGTCGTCATCCTCACTGGCAAGAACGATACCAAGTACCGTACGTTGGAGAGCGTCAAGGACTTCATCGAGGGTGAAGTGATCCGCGACAAGAAGGCAGGCATCCTGCAGGAGAAGATGGAAGGCTGTGCCGACCTGAAGGCCATTGCTAAGCTCGAAGGCGCACAAAGCGACACCATCCGCCACATCACCTTCGCATCACCCGTCTTTGTACCCTCCGTCGGTGGCAGCGAGCCCGCACTTGCAGGTGCCGTGGCCAAGACCCAGAAGGGTGGCTTCACCAAGGGTGTGAAGGGTAACACGGGCGTTTATGCCTTCCAGGTCATCAACGAGAGCAAGAGCGACGCCAAGCTCGACGATACGGCCAAGCAGAGCATCGCTTCGCAGCTCACCGGCAACAACCTCCGCGCAGCTTCCCGCTATATGCAGGAGCTCTTCCAGAAGGCCAACGTCAAGGACAACCGCTATCTCTTCTACTAAACATTCGCCTGCGCACGACATATATATTATAGGTACGCGCGTATAACCGATATAAAGGGGATGTGTCACCACCGACACCTCCCCTTTTTCGTCTCATTTTCGGGCTTTTTCATGCCGTTTACCCTGATTTGACGTTAAATAATGTAAATCTTTACGCTAAAAGTTTCATCGAAGCAAAGAAAACCATACCTTTGCATTTGCAAAGTCAAGATAGCAAACCCGAATGCAATGAAAACCCAAGTCATTCTCAAGCGACCTGTACACTTAGGCCTGGAAGCACGCCGCGAAAAAGAAGCGGTCAGACGTATGCTCACTTTCGAGCGTTTCGCCCGCGACAATCAGTTGTGGGACGAGATGATGACATGCTATACACCAGATGCTACCATTAAGGCATCATGGTTCGAGGGCAATGCCAAAGCCTTTGCAGATGCCTTGGCAGCACGCACCGACCACATACCCTACCACATCCATGCATGTATCGTATGGACACACGGCAATCGCGCTGTTGCTATCGTAGAGACCACCTTCCCCGTGAGGACGGAGATTGCAGGTGTGACCTTCAACCAGACCGGCGAATCGCAGTACATCTATAAACTCGTGCGATACAACGGTGAATGGTACATCAAATGCTGCACGACCATCCTCGAGGAGCTCCCCGGCAAGAGCCGTCCCGACTACCTCAAGGACCTCTACGAGGAAGCTGACAACTGGCTGCTGAATGGCTAACACCGCTTCCCTATGAAAAATCTTTTTTTTGCAATATTGCTTACGGGTGCACTCTTGAGTTGCACCCGTAATGCTTCTGAAGAGGATTATCTTCAGTTCCTGTATGACAACCTATCCCTCCCCGACCGCATTGACTACGACAGCGCCTATTATCGTCAACAGGTGCAGCTGGCTCTGCAGGCACGTGCTGAGATGCCCTGGGGCAGCAGCATCCCCGAACGCGAGTTTCGCCATTTCGTGCTGCCGCCACGCGTGAACAACGAGGACCTCGACACCGCCCGTGCCGTCTTCTTCCGCGAACTGAAGCCGCGCCTCGAAGGACTGTCCATGCAGGATGCCATCCTCGAAGTCAACCACTGGTGTCACGAGCACGTCACCTACCGTCCTACCAACGCCCGCACGCTCAGCCCTTTGGCTACTTATCGTACGGCCTACGGCCGCTGTGGCGAGGAGTCCGTATTCACCGTTGCAGCCCTCCGCAGCGTCGGCATCCCCGCCCGTCAGGTTTATACACCACGTTGGGCGCACACCGACGACAACCATGCGTGGGTAGAAGCGTGGGCTGATGGACGCTGGTATTTCCTTGGTGCCTGTGAGCCCGAACCCATCCTGAACATGGGATGGTTCAACGAGAGTGCTTCGCGCGGGATGCTGATGCACACTAAAGTCTTCGGCAACTACGACGGTCCCGAAGAGGTCGTCAGCCGTCAGCATGCCCTCACGGAGATCAATGTCATTGAGAACTACGCCCCTGTGCGCCGCCTCACCGTCACCGTCCTCGACAGCCTCGACCGTCCCGTGCCCGATGCCACTGTCGAGTTCAAGGTCTATAACTACGCCGAGTTCTTCACCGTAGCCCGCAAGACTACCGATGCCGACGGCCACGCCTCCCTTACAGCCGGCCTTGGCGACATGCTTGTCTGGGCTTCCACCCCCACCGCCCTCGCTCTCGAAAAAGTCAGTTTCGCCACTGACACCCTCCTCACCCTCCATCTATCATCTTTAAACTTTAAACTTTCATCTTTAAACTCCATAGACCTCGACATCACCCCTCCCTCTGTCAGTGCCCATCTCCCCACCGTCACTCCCGAACAGCGCGCTGAGAACGACCGCCGCCTCGCCCTCGAGGACAGCATCCGCCATGCTTACGAAGCCACGATGCCCGATCAGCGCAGCCGTGGCAACCACGCCGTCATCACCGCCTTCCGCGACAGCGCCGCCACCCTCGGTCTCTCCGACATTGCCGAACAACTCCTCGACGTTCTTCCCGATAAAGACCTCCAAGACATCACCCTCGACGTTCTATTAGACAACCTTAACCCATATTTTACACATCCTCCAAAACATTCTGCCCCCTCCCTATACCTCCTCTCACCTCGCATCGAGCGTGAGCGCCTGACGGCTTACAAAGCACCCCTCCGTGCTGCCTTGCTCCCCTCCCTCACGAAGTCCCCTTCGTCCACGGGAGAGGGGTTAGGGGTGAGGTTTGAGAGGCTTATATCCTCACTCATCGCTTGGACACGAGACAGCCTCACCCTCATTGAGGATCAGAACCCGCAGCATCTGCGGATGCAACCCCTTGGCGTCTATCGCAGCCGCACCGCGGACCGCCTTGGGCGCGACATTTTCTTCGTTGCCGCCAGCCGTTCCCTCGGCATCCCCGCCCGTATCAACGAGATCAATGGAAAAGTTCAATACTTTGACAACGACCACTGGAACGATGTCACCTTCGACACCCCGTTAGTATCCTCCCTTGTCGGAGAGGTCGGGAAGGGTCTGTTCACCTACGCCCCAGCTCCCTACATCCCCGATGCCAAATACTACACCCATTTCACCCTCTCCCGTCTGGACGAGAACAACCAGCTGCAACTCCTCACCTACCCCGAGGAAGCCACGTGGGCAAACACCTTCCGCAACGGCATCACCCTCGATGCCGGCACCTACGTTCTCACCACAGGCATCCGCATGGCCGACGGCAGCGTCCGCGCCCACCTGCAGACCTTTACCGTCTCGGCTGGCGAGACCACCGCACTCCCCCTCACCCTCCGCACAGCCACTGATGCCGTTGCTGTCATCGGTTCCCTCAACGCCGAAGACCTCTACCAACCATTGAGTGTGGATAATGGAAAACTCATCTCCTCCCCTGACGGGGAGGTTGGGAGGGGTCTTTCCCTTCTCTCCACCTGCGGTCGTGGCTACTATGCCCTCGGACTCATTGCCCCCAACCAAGAACCCACCAACCACGCCCTGCGCGACATCGCCCGCGTCTCCACCGACTTTGAAGCCTGGGGCCGCAAGCTCGTCCTCCTCTTTGAGGACAAGGATGCCGCCACGCGCTTCAATTTCTCTGAGATACAAGGACTTCCCGCTACGACCGTCTGGGGCACGGACATTGACGGGAAGATCAAAGCGGAAATCCTGGAGCAGATGCACCTCTCTTCGTCATCGCTGCCCATCTTCCTCATCTGCGACAGCTTCAACCGCGTCGTCTTCGTGCAACAAGGCTACACCATCGGCCTTGGCGAACAAATGCTGAAGGTCATCCAACAGCTATAAGAGAGGCTTGGATATGGCAACAAGGACAGCTGCCACCTCATCAGCATTGGTCAATCGCTCGCCATTCGGCAACACCTCCGAGCAGGAGCCATGAATCTCCGTGGCTCCTGTCTCTGTAAGGATGCGGCAAGCATTACGGTTGTTCACGCCACCACCAGGAAGGATGATGATTTCGCCCTTAGACTGCTCCACCAAACGCCGTAGCACAGGGATGCCAGCCTCTGCAGTCGCTGCGCCACCCGAGGTGAGCACACGCTGAATGCCAAGCGATTTCAACGTCTCCAATGCGACCTGTTGATCCTTCACCACATCGAACGCCCGATGAAAGGTAAAAGGCAATCCGTCGGCCGCCTCCACCAGTCGTTTCATCGCTGGCATGTCCACTTCGCTGTCAGCCGTTAACGCTCCGCTGACAATCGCCGTAGCGCCAGCTACTACTGCCTCATGAATCTCCCGTTCCATCCGCGCGACCTCTGCCTCGGAATAAACAAAATCCCCTTCGCGCGGACGTATCAGCACATGAATCCTCAGCGATGGAAACCGTTGGCGCAGCTCACGGAGCACCTCCATCGACGGTGTCAGGCCATCCACCTCCAATGCCGAGCACAACTCAATGCGCTCCGCACCGCCTGCCACCGCATTGACTGCGCTCTGCAGGCTCCCGCAGCACACTTCAAGAATAGGATTATCAGGCATGAAAATTCGTCAAATTCGCGTAATTCGTTGTTAGGAAAACGTTATCGTGTTATCTCGATGACGAAGTCGGCGGTGTCACGGTCGGCGGGCAGGTCGATGGTTAAAGTCTTCGTCTTTTTGTCCCAGCGGTATGGCAGCGAGTGCCCTGTAGCGAGGGCTTTCACATCCAGTCGTGAACGCTTTTCCCACGGGAGGGAAACATGCTGGTCCTCTGTGGGAAAGATATGGAGGTATAGGCGGTTGCCCTTCTGCGTCGTGACGCCCCATGACTGTTCACCATACTCAGTAGCCTGCGTGCCGTAGATGCTCTCGCCGTTGGCGCGCATCCATTGTCCGATACCACGCAGGCGCTCCAGCGCTGCAGCTGGCAGCTCGCCGTTCGGTTGCGGACCGATATTCATGAGCAGGTTGCTGCCCTTGGCCGCCGCACGCGCGATGAGCTGGATCAGTTCTGCTGTCGATTTATAGTTCTGGTCAGCCACCTTGTAGCCCCACATCCCGTTCATCGTCTGGCACATCTCCAAGGGCAGCTTACTGATTTCCTGTCCTGAGAGCCCCGCCGTGTTCTCGCCCGGCAGGTCCCGCTCGAACATCTGGAAGTCTTCGCCTTCCAAAGGAGCGATGTGGTGGTTATTGCCTATCAGACAGGCAGGCTTCAGCGCGTGGATATAGCGGTAGAACTCCGGCATCCGCCAGTCGAAGGGGATGCTGTCCTCGTCATGGTCCCAATAGCCGTCGAACCACAAGGCTCCGATCTGCGGATAGTTCATGAGCAGTTCCCGCACTTGCGTCTTCATGAAGTTGAAATAGCTGTCGTAGTCGGGCGCCAGCGCGCGTCCCGTCTTCAATCCAGTGCGCCCCACAGGATAGTCCGTGCGCCGCCAGTCGAGGATAGAATAATAAAGATGCAGGCGCACGCCCTCCTGCACACACGCCTCTGCCAGCTCACCCAGCACATCGCGGCGGAACGGCGTCCCGTCCACGATATTATAAGGTCCTGTTGCGGTCTTGAACATCGAGAAGCCATCGTGGTGGCGACTCGTGAAGGTGATGTATTTCGCACCCGAGTCCTTAATGGCCTGCACCCATGCCTTCGCGTCGAAGCGCACAGGATAGAACGCCGATGCCGCCTTGGCATACTCTGCCTCCTGAATATCCTTGTTCAAGTACCATTCGCCCTGTGCAAAAGAGCTATAGATTCCCCAATGCAGAAAGATGCCGAAGCGGAAGCCCTCGAATTCCTGCCGTGCCGTCAGATTCTCCGTCGTCGGCACATACTGGGCTACAGCCGATGCCACCAGCATCACCAGGCCCGTGATGATCGATAATCCTCGTTTCATGCTGCAAAGATAGTCTTTTCTCTTTTCATTTTTCTCTTTTCCCTCACTTTTCTCCGCATTTCTTTCTTTTTTCTCCATTATTGTTGTACTTTTGCAGCATCATGAAATCTGTCCTCATCCTACTAACCTTTCTCCCTTTCTGCGTTTTGGCGCAGGAGAAGGATGAGGTGGAGTTTACTGCCGACCGTCCGGGAACCACTACCAGTGCGGATGTACTGCCCAAAGGGCGTGTACAATGGGAAACAGGGGTTGGCTATGAACGTGCACGAACCGACGACATCGTAAACACAGCCTGGACGCTGAACGAGACACTGCTGCGCTGGGGCTTTTCCGACTTCGCCGAACTGCGGTTCCAAGGAGCCTATCTCTATGAGATTGACAACGGCGAAGCTGCTCATGGTCTCTCCAACATCGCCATCGGCACCAAAGCCAGGCTCTTCAACGGTTGGAAGGCCGCCCCTGCCATCAGCCTGCTCGCCAACGTCTTCATCCCCGGCAGCACTGATGCCACCTTCCTGATCGACGAATGGGGCGGACAGATGGGGTTGCTCTTCAATAACGACCTCTCGTCGTGGTGCTCCCTCAGCTACGAAGCCGACCTCATCTGGTATGCTTCCGCCAAGCCCACCCTCTTATGGGGTCTCTGTTTCGACTTCCAAGTCACGAAGCGATGCTCGCTGATGCTTGAGGAGTTCAACTTTCACTATCCCGGACTCCATGAGCACTGGGTGGAGCTGGCCGCCTCTTACATGCTTGGGCCCCGCCTCAAGCTCGATCTCGCGACCGACATCAATCTCCGACATCCCAAAACCTTCTTTAATCTCATGCTTGGCGTAGCCTGGCAGATCACCAAGAAATAAACATCATAAATCATATCAAATGGCAAATGCGAAATGGATTGGAGGCTTCCTGGGGCTGCTCTCAGGAGGGCCGTTAGGGGCACTAGCGGGCTTCGTGCTGGGCGCACTCTTCGACACGATGAACAACGATAACGGATTCATTGGCGACGGCAGTGCCTCTGGCTTCAGCGGCGGCGCCAACAGCGATGGCTACAACCGTTCGGAACAGGCGATGAACGCCGGCACGCGCAACGGTTTCCTGTTCTCTCTGCTGACGTTGGCCAGCTACGTCATCAAAGCCGACGGCAAGATCATGCACAGCGAGATGGAAGCTGTGCGCGCTTTCCTGCGCCAGAGCTTCGGCGAAGCAGCTGTAGAGGATGGAAACCGTATCATGCTCAAGCTCTTCGAACGGCAGAAGGAGCAGGAGGCACAGCAACCCGGTAGCTACCGTCAGACCATCATGGACTGCTGCGCGCAGATCTCCGCCGTACTGACGATAGAGCAGCGGCTACAGTTGCTGAGTTTCCTTGCCGCCATTGCCAAGGCCGACGGTCATGTCGCCTCGGAAGAAATCACGGCCCTGCGCGAAATCACGCAGCACCTCCGCCTCTCCGAAGCAGAGCTTAACTCCATGCTCGGTCTCGGCAGCACCAGCCTGAAAGACGCCTATGCCGTGCTGGAAATCGACGAGAGCGCTACCGATGACGAAGTCCGCGCAGCTTACAAGCGCCTCGTCGTCAAGCACCACCCCGACCGCGTCGCCTCCCTCGGCGAGGATATCCGCGCCGCAGCCGAAAAGAAGATGCGCGAGATCAACGAGGCGAAGGAACTCATTTATAAAGCCCGTGGCCTTTAGACCTCTGTTGGGATTATAGCAGGGGTGTTAAGGGATACACCAAGTTCACGATAAAGATGTTGGCGGCGAGGATGATGAGGTTCATCAGCAGACCGATGCGCATGAAATCGCTGAAGCGGTAGCCACCGGGGCCATATACCAACATGTGGGTAGGCGAGCCGATGGGCGTGGCGAAACTGCTGCTGACGCTAATCATCAGGGCGATGAGGAAGGGGTACGGTTCGTAGCCCAGTTTTTCCGCGGCCTCGTACATAATGGGGAAGAACATGGCACCAGCAGCGGTATTCGAGATGAACTCGGTGACGAAGGTGCCGACGAAGCAGATGGCAGTCATCACCACGAACGGATTGGTGCCGCAGATGTCGAGGATGCCATTGGCCAACCGCTCGGCGATGCCCGTATTCTGGATGGCAAGGCCGAGGACGGCGCTGCCGGCGAAGACCATGAGGATATCCCAGTTGATGGCTCGCATAGCCTGTTCCATGTTGCAGCAGCGGAAGATGAGCATGGCGGCGGCGGCGAGGAAGGCACACTGCAGCAGCGGCAGGACGCCGAGGGCCGAGAGCACCACCATGGCCAGCATGATGACGGTGGAGATGATGGTGCCGTAGTCGATGTTGGGCACAACCTCGGAGTCAAAGAAGCGCAGGTCACCCTCCATCGAAGAAGTGTTGACATTGATGTGCTTCGGGCATATCAGCAGCAGTGTGTCGCCAGCCTGCAGCACCACCTCGCGCGGCGCCTCATGGATGCGCTCGCCGAGTCGCGAGACAGCCGCCAGCGTCACATTATTATCCTTTTCAAACGTGCTGCCGCCGATGGTCGTCCCTATCATACTGCTGCCGAAGTTGACGTATGCCGTGCGCAGTTTTAAGTTCTTGTCAAGCTCGTCCATGGAGAAGATATGGTGGTCAGCGCTCACCAGCTTGTGGTTATACGCCATCTCTATCAGCTCGTCGATCTGTCCGGCATAGACCAGGTGATCACCACCCATGATAGGTTCGTCCTCCCGGATGGGCGACGGGATATTGTCGAAGTGGTAGAATTGTATCAGGCTGCCGCCGTTGACATGGAAGAGGCCAGCCTCTCCCAGCGTCATCCCGATGCACGGATTGTCCGATGGCACCTGAAATTCCACGGTGTAGTCGGCTGTCGATTCAAAAGCACTCTCAGGAGCCTTGCGGTCGGGCAGCAGCCTACGCATGGCAATGACCGACAGCACGCCGACGGCCAGGCAGAACAGTCCGGGGATGGTCGTGGCCAGGATATTCATGGCCACCCCCGTCCGCTCCTCGTAGAGTCCGCTGATGATGAGGTTCGGCGGTGTGCCGATGAGGGTACACACGCCGCCCATGCCCGAGGCGTAGCTGAGGGGTATCAGCAGCTTCGACGGCGACACGTTCAGCTTCTTAGACCACATCTTGACGATGTTCACGAAGAGCGACACGACCGTTGTATTGCTCAGGAAAGAGCTGAGCACCGCCACGGGCATCATCAGTCGCACCACCGCCTTCGAATAACTGTTGGGGGTGCCGAGCAAATACCTCACGATACACTGCAGCACGCCTGTATGCGTCAGTCCTGCCACGACCACGAACAGCACGCCGACGGTGACGACCGAGTTGCTGCTGAACCCCGAGAAGGCCTCCTTGGCATCAAGCACGCCCGTGACAAAGAGCACGCCGATGGCCCCGAGAAACACCAGATCGCTGCGCCATTTGGTGAACAGCAGAATACTAAACATACTTAGCACCGTCACGATGGTTATCCAGGCATCCAAACCGAAACCTAAGAAAATGAAAGGCTCCATATCTTACCTTTATTTATAGACCTATCGATTATTCTTCCCAGACGAGCACAGCGCCGTTGCGGCGGGCAGGGTCGGGACCTTTGAAGTCCATGCTGTAGGAGCTGCCGGTGGTGGGGCTCTTACCGATATAATGGTGGTTCTTCAACGAGAAGAGCATGAAGTCGTGGTCGAGGTAGTCCTGCCACATGAAGACTTCGGCTTCGCTCAGCTCGGTCGTGAAGCGCACATCGCCGGGGAGGCCGTCGCCATAGACCTTGATATAGCGGCCATCCACACATTGCAGCGACACCGTGCCGTGTCCCTGGTCGATGAGGCGGAACTGCGTCTGGGGGCTCTTGTCGCCCGGGTGCGTGTCGTGGAGCAGGCCGTGCTTGAGAGCCACGGCAGGGCGCCCCGTAGCTTTGTTGATGATGCGGAAGGTCTTGCCGTAGGGGATGTTCGCAGAGCGGTCTGCCATCGGCTCCTCGACGGTGAAGTTGTCGAACTCGGCATAGCCGCCCGCCTTGCCCGTGGTATTGAAGGCGAAGAGGGCGTGGCGCGAGCCTTGGAAGGTGATGAGCTGATAGCTGAGCGGCATCTGGCGCCCCACGGTCTTGAACTCCTTGCCGTCGAGGGAGTAGGCATACTGCATCTGGTTGTTGTCATAGTCGCCGATGCAGCGGAGCCATAGGTGGCCCCACCCCTGACCCCTCCCCCGTAGGGAGGGGAGCTCAATCTCAATGGTGTCGTTGGTCAGCTGTTCAAAGCAGCGCAGCACATATTTA